>Ga0008459J53047_1004860_pt1 | contig 14584 bp, 12 predicted proteins | sample AOAMet_54_BLW_10_FD_53047 | JGI IMG/M metagenome (IMG submission 53047)
GAACTACGCTTTGCCATTCGTGAGGGTGGGCATACAGTTGGTGCCGGTGTTGTTACTTCAATTTCTGAATAGATAAAATAAGGTGATTAAGGTATGGCTGGAAACAGTAAGAGGGCTATAGTTCAGCTGGAGAGTTCAGCTGGTACGGGTTACAGGTACACTATTACTAAAAGTAAGAGGAATCATCCAGGTAGNGTTGAATATAAGAAGTATGACCCGGTCGTTCGGAAGCATGTTCTTTTTAAGGAGACGAAGTAGTCTCGAGGATTAGGAGAGTAGCTCAATTGGTAGAGCAACGGCCTCCAAAGCCGTAGGTTGCAGGTTCAAGTCCTGTCTCTCCTGCAGTCTTGGAATGTTGTTTTTTTAAGAAATAATAAAATTTTGGGAAGTAATTATGATAAATAAACTTCAGCAGTTTATAGCTGATGTAAAGTTTGAGATGACTAAGGTCTCTTGGCCATCATGGGAAGAGTTGAGGAGTTCTACTTACATAGTGTTGGGCTTATCTCTAATTCTAATTGTCTTTCTTTTTTCCATCGATTTTTTATTATCAAAAATTTTAAATATTGTGCTCTGATATGAATTGGTATACATTACGTGTAATCTCTGGTAAAGAGAAAAAAATTAAAGAAACTATTTTATATGATGTTTCTCTTACTGATTTAGGTGATCAGGTAGGTGATGTTTTAGTGCCCTCTGAGAATATTGTTGAAATGCGTGACGGTAAAAAAAAGGTTAGGGAGCGAGTTTTTTTTCCTGGGTATTTGCTGGTTCGACTTGATATGAATAAGGAAACTAAGTATCTATTGGAAAATGTGAATGGAGTTATTGCTTTTGTAGGGCCAAGGGGCGAACCCCAAGCCTTAAAACCTGAAGAGGCTCAGAGGTTTTTGGGTGATTTTGACGGTGGAGATGGTCCTCTGAGAGTGACTGAGGCTGCTCCTTACAAAGTTGGTGATCCCGTTAAAGTAACTGATGGTCCGTTTATGGATTTTTCAGGCCTTGTCCAAGAAGTTAATCACGATAAGCAGAAATTAAAAGTTTTAGTAAGTATTTTTGGTAGACAGACGCCTGTCGAGCTCGATTACTTACAGGTTAAAATCGAAGTCTAAAGAGGGTTTAAGAAAATGGCTAAAAAAGTAACTGGTTTTATAAAGCTTCAAATACAAGCTGGGAAGGCTAATCCGGCTCCTCCAGTCGGCCCTGCATTGGGTCAGCATGGTGTTAATATAATGGATTTCTGTAAATCTTTTAATGCTTCGACACAAGATAAAATGGGTGATTTAATTCCTGTAGAGATAACGGTCTACGCCGATAGGAGTTTTACATTCATTACTAAAACCCCTCCTGCCGCTAGGTTAATTTTAAAAGCGGCCAAGGTTAAAAAAGGTTCTGGCGAGCCCAATAGGGAGAAGGTTGGGTCTGTTTCCAGTAAAGATCTTCGAGCGATAGCGGAGACTAAAATGGAAGATTTAAACGCTAATACTATAGAGCAAGCTATGAGGATGATTCAGGGTACTTGTGTTTCTATGGGAATTGAAGTAAAGGGGTAAATATAATATGAAGCTTTCTAAAAATATGAAATCTGCCGTTGAAAAATTCGATAAGTTGAAATTGTATTCTTTAGCAGAGGCTGTTGATCTTCTGAAAAATATGAAATACTCGAAGTTTGATGAGAGTGTTGATCTTGCAATTAATTTAAACGTTGATCCACGCCATGCTGAGGAGAATATAAGGGTGACAACTCCGCTTCCTCATGGTACGGGAAAGTCTGTATCTGTGTTAGTTTTAGCTTCTGGTGCTAAAGAGAAAGAAGCTCTTGACGCTGGTGCGGATTTTGTTGGAAACAAGGATTTTCTTACTAAGATTAAAAATGGTTGGACTGATGTTGATAAAATTATTGCAACTCCGGACATGATGGGTGAATTAGGTAAGCTAGGTAAGATATTAGGTCCTAAGGGTTTGATGCCTAATCCAAAAAGTGGTACAGTCACGATGAATGTAGCGAAAGCTGTTGGTGACCTTAAGGCTGGGCAAGTTGAGCTTCGTGTAGAGAGTAATGGAATTATTCATGTTAGTTGTGGGAAGTTATCTTTTTCTTCTGAGAAAATAATTGAAAATGTTAAAAAAATATATGATACAGTTGTTAAGTCTAGGCCATCTTCTGTGAAAGGTTCTTATTTCAAAAAAATGTCAATTTCATCCACCTTGGGCCCAGGGGTTGTTTTAGATTATAATTCTATAGGTTAATTTTATGCCAAGCAAAAAAAATATAGAGCAGTATGAAAATTTGTCTGATAAGTTTTCTAGGGCGAAAGCTGTGTATTTCACAGAATATCATGGTTTGAAAGTTAGTGAGATAACGAGATTAAGAAATATGTTCTTCAAATCTGACGTAGAGTATCTTGTAGCAAAGAACACGCTTTTGCGTAAGGTTGCAGATGAGAGAAAAATTGATGGTTTGGGTGATGTATTGAAAGGTTCAACCGCAATTGCAATTTCGTATAATGAGCCAGTCTCGCCAGCCAAAGTCATTAAGGATTTTGTAAAAGAAAATGATTTGCCTAATGTAAAAGGTATTTTATTTAATGGTGTAATATTGCCTGGTGAAGACTTCAAGAGGCTTGCGGATATGCCAAGTAAGGATGAAATGCTAGCTCAGTTGGCTTTAATGCTCAAAAGTCCGATACAAAAATTTGTTTCAACAATAAGTTCGCCTATGCAGAAGGCATTGGGTGTCCTAAATAATCTAAAAGAAAAAAAATCTTAATTAATTAAGTAAGGAGTAGTAGAAATGGCAGTTTCAAGAAAAGATGTGTTATCGTACTTAGAAGAGTCAAATATGATTGAAATCTCGGAGTTAATAAGTGAAATTGAAGAGAAGTTTGGCGTTACCGCAGCGGTACCCGTAGCAGCCGCAGTCGCGTCTGGAGCTGGTGAAGCAGCAGCGGAAGTAAAGACTGAGTTTGATGTTGTATTGAAATCAGCGGGTCAAGCGAAGATCAATGTGATCAAGGCTGTTCGTGGTATAACTGATCTTGGCTTAAAAGAAGCGAAGGCTTTGGTAGATGCTGCTCCTAAAACTTTAAAAGAGGCTGTTTCAGAATCTGAGGCCAATGAAATTAAAGCTACGCTTGAAGAAGCTGGTGCAGAAGTTGAATTAGCTTAGTATTTAAATAGTTTTATAGTGCTTATTATCTTTTTAATTAAAATTCAGGAGTCTTAATTGGGCGCCATTGTAAACAAAAAGGTTGAGAGGGTTTCATTCTCAAAAATATCAGCTTTCGTTGATATACCAGACTTATTATCAATTCAAACTAAGGCCTATCAGAAGTTCTTGCAAGAATGGGTGCCATATGAAGCGAGGAAGGATATAGGATTAGAGGGCGTTTTTCAAAATGTTTTTCCAATTGAAGATTCTCATAGAAATTATATTTTAGAGTACAAGAACTATTATTTAGGGCAGCCTAAGTATAATGGTGATGAATGTATGGATAGGGGTGTTACTTATTCAGCTCCTCTGCGTGTTAGGTTGGCTCTTCATATAACTGATGAAAATAATAAAAATGAATATGCGCAAAGTATAGAGCAGGATGTTTATTTTGGGAATATTCCGTACATGACTGAGAAAGGTACATTTATAATAAATGGCGCTGAAAGAGTTATCGTTTCTCAGTTACAGCGTTCTCCTGGTGTCTTTTTTGATGAGTCAATTCATCCAAATGGAACAAAGTTGTTTCAAGCTAGGATTATTCCGGCTAGAGGGTCTTGGGTTGATTTTACAACGGACATTAATGATTGTTTATTTGTAATAATAGATCGTCGAAGGAAGTTTCCTGTGACTATGTTATTGAGAGCTTTAGGCTACTCTACCAACACAGATTTATTCGATGCTTTTGGTGTGACTAAGTTATTATCCGTAAAAAAAGATAAGTTGGATTTATTCGTTGGTGCTACGTTAACTGAAGATGTGGTTAATACTAAGACTGGTGAAATCTTTTTTGAAAGTGGCGTTGAGCTTTCATCGGAAGATCTAGAAGCTCTCAAAGAAGCTGGGGTCAAAGAGGTCAAGGTTGTTGATGGGAATAAGGATTTCCATTCTATGTTGCTTTTAAATACTATAGAAAAAGATCCTACTAGAAGCACTGAAGAAGCTCTTGCTGTTGTGTATCAACTGATCAGATCTAGCGAGCCACCAAATTTAGAGACAGCCCAGAAATTTATAGAAAGAATATTTTTCAGTCCTAAAAAATACGACTTAGGTCAAGTTGGTAGGTATCGATTGAATCAACAGTTTGATTTGAAAGTTCCTGTTGAAGAAACTGTTTTGACTATGGATGATATAATTCAGGTGATTCACTTTCTTATTGATATGCGTAAAGGTGAAAGAGGTGTTGATGATATAGATCACCTTGGAAATCGCCGTGTTAAAACCATCGGAGAGCAACTAACTAATCAATTTAGTGTTGCGCTTAGCAGAATGATTCGTACTATACATGAAAGAATGAATTTGAGGGAGTCTGAAAGTATAACGCCTCAAGATTTAATAAATTCTAGGGTTGTAACAACTGTAATCAATACATTTTTTGGAACATCTCAGCTTTCTCAGTTTGGGGATCAGACTAACCCTCTTGCCGAGATAACTCATAAGAGAAGAATCTCTGCGTTGGGTCCGGGTGGGTTGACAAGGGAAAGAGCCGGTTTCGAGGTCAGGGATGTTCATTACACTCATTACGGTCGCTTATGTCCGATTGAGACGCCGGAAGGTCCTAATATCGGTCTTATCTCCTCTCTTGCTATGTATGCCAGGGTAAATGAACATGGTTTTATCGAATCTCCTTACAGGAAGGTTGCCAAGAACGGAAAAGGGCCAGTTCTCACTGATAATACGCAGTATCTTTCTGCCGATGATGAAGATCGAGCGCTTGTTGCTCAGGCTTCAACTGTTGTTGATTCTGGGAATGTTATTGTTCAGGAAAAAATTAGAGCTAGGGTGAAAGGTGATTTTCCAATAGTTACTCCTAATGACGTTGATTTTGTTGAAGTTTCCCCAAATCAAATATTGAGTGTTGCTGCTGCTCTGATACCTTTTTTAGAACATGATGATGCGAATAGGGCTTTGATGGGTTCTAATATGCAGCGCCAGTCGGTTCCCTTAATGAAGCCGCGCTCTCCAATTGTGGGTACTGGTATTGAGGCGAAGGTTGCTGCTGATTCCAGGTCTGCTGTTACCTCTCCAGTTGCGGGAAGAGTCGTTTATGTTGATTCAAATAAATGTCAGATTAAAAGAAAAGATGTTATGGATTCACTTGCGCTCTTTGAGGGTGAAAATATAGTTGATATAAATTTTAAAAAGTTTCACAGGACTAATCAAAATACTGTCCATAACCAGAGGCCTTTAGTCTCTGAGGGTGATGATGTTAAAATTGGCGACGTGTTAGCGGATGGTGCTTCAACAGAGCAAGGTGAGCTAGCTCTTGGCTCAAATATCAAGGTGGCTTTTATGCCATGGCGTGGTTATAATTTTGAAGATGCGATTGTTTTAAGTGAGAGACTTGTTAAAGACGATGTTTATAGCTCTGTTCATTGTAATGAGGTAGAGCTAGAAGTCAGGGATACAAAGCGAGGTCAAGAAGAATTAACTCCTGAGATACCTAATGTTGGTGAAGATGCGACTAAAGAATTAGATGAAAATGGTATTATTCGTCTTGGAGCCAGAGTTTCAGAAGGTGATATTCTGATTGGTAAGGTTACTCCTAAAGGGGAAACAGATCCGACTCCGGAAGAAAAGTTATTAAGAGCGATTTTTGGTGAAAAGGCTGGTGAGGTTAAAGATGCTTCAAAGCGAGCAGAGCCAGGAATCAAGGGAGTTGTGATAAAGACGCAACTTTTTGAAAAACAGGCTAAGCGTACCAAGAAAGAAGAAAGGGTTCAAATATTAGCATTTCAGAAAAGTGCTGCTGAGAAAAAGTCTCTGTTAAAGCAGTCTAGGGATGAAAAATTGACTAATTTATTGACGGAGCAGATTTCTAATGGGATACGTGATCTCTCATCGGGGAAAACTTTAATTAAGAAGTCTACTAAATTGACTCTCAAGAGGTTAAATAGTTTTGATATGGAGAGGTTTGCGCAAGACGTTCCATGGATTGAGAATAAAAAAGCATGGAATAAAATAGTATCAATTTGGCGTAGTTTTCGTGAAGAATGGGCGCGTATAGAAACTAGTTTAGAAAGAAAGATTTTTAAACTTAGAATTGGCGATGAGTTGCAACCTGGGATAGTTAAGCTCGCTAAGGTGTTTATTGCTCAAAAAAGAAAGGTTTCTGTAGGTGATAAGATGGCCGGAAGACATGGTAATAAGGGTATTGTTGCTACAATTGTTCCAGAGGAAGATATGCCATTTATGGAGGATGGTACTCCGGTAGATATTGTATTAAATCCTTTGGGTGTACCATCGAGGATGAATTTAGGGCAATTGTATGAAACTATGCTTGGTTGGGCGGGTGAGATATTGGGAAAGAAATTCGCTACGCCTGTTTTTGATGGCGCAAGTCCAAGTGAAGTCCAAGCACAACTAGAAAAAGCTGGGTTGCCGCAGTCAGGTAAAGCTATGCTCATTGATGGTAAGACAGGTGAATATTTTGATAATCCTGTCACTGTAGGTACCATTTACATGATGAAATTATCACACATGGTTGATGATAAAATGCATGCAAGGTCAACTGGCCCATACTCACTGATTACTCAACAGCCGTTGGGTGGTAAAGCTCAATTTGGTGGTCAGCGACTTGGTGAGATGGAGGTTTGGGCATTGCAAGCTTATGGAGCAGCCCATACATTGCATGAGCTATTAACTGTTAAATCCGATGATGTTGAAGGTCGTTCGAGGGTTTACAATTCTATTGTTCGAGGGGAGCAAATGCCTTCATTTAATGCTCCTGAATCTTTTAATGTTATGATAAAAGAGCTTCAGGGCTTATGTATCGACGTAGAATTAGACTAACTTAAGGGGAAAAGATTTTGACATATATACATTCAAATAATTTAGATACATCAAAAGACTTTAGTTCAATAACTATAGGATTAGCTTCACCGGAGAAAATTTTACAAAGATCTTATGGCGAAGTTCTAAAACCGGAAACTATAAATTATAGGTCCTATAAGCCTGAAAAGGATGGTCTCTTCTGTGAGAAGATTTTCGGTCCTGTGAAGGATTATGAGTGTCATTGCGGTAAATACAAAGGTATTAGGTACAGAGGTATAATTTGTGATCGCTGTGGTGTTGAAGTTACCCGAAAAAAAGTCAGAAGGGAAAGAATGGGTCATATTACCTTGGCTGTTCCTGTTGTTCATATCTGGTATCTGAGGTCTATTCCTAGTAAGCTTAGTTATTTAGCTGGTAAAAGCACTAAAGATTTAGAAAGAGTTATTTATTATGAAATGTTTATGGTGGTCGAGCCTGGTAATAGCGGGCTTAAAAAATTTGAACTTATTGATGAGGATGAGTATCTTGAGATTGAGAGTCAATTTGGATATTTAGGTGTCTCTGATGAAGACAGAGATAACGAAAATTATTTTTACGCTGCTATGGGTGGAGAGGCTATGAAAGAGATGCTCTCCAGGATTAACATCCTCGATTTAAAGGCGGAATTAGTAGAGATCGTGAAAACTTCCAAATCAAAACAAAAAAGAGGTGATGCGCTTAAGAGGTTGAAAGTTGTTCAGTCTTTTGTTCCAGACTTGTCCAAAAAGAGATTAAACAAACCTGAATGGATGATAGTTTCAATTCTTCCGGTTATTCCGCCTGAGCTAAGGCCGTTAGTTCCGTTGGAGGGTGGAAGGTTCGCTGCTTCTGATCTGAACGATTTATATAGGCGTATTATCATTAGGAATAACAGGTTGAAGCAATTAATGGAGATAAAGGCTCCTGATGTAATTTTAAGAAATGAAAAAAGAATGCTTCAGGAGGCGGTAGACGCATTATTTGATAATAATCGTAGAAAAACAGCAATTAGGAGTGGTTCAAGAAGGCCGTTGAAATCTTTGTCGGATATGTTAAGGGGTAAAACTGGTCGCTTTAGGCAAAATTTATTAGGAAAGCGTGTTGATTATTCAGGTAGGTCTGTGATTGTTGTTGGGCCTGACCTTAAGCTTCATGAATGTGGTATGCCAAAAAATATGGCTCTTGAATTATTTAAACCCCATATGATTCATGAATTGATGTCTAGAGGGTATACGCAAACACCTAGAAGTGCTAAATTAATGGTTGAGAACAGGGAGCCAGTGGTTTATAAAGTATTAGAGTATGTTGTTCGGGACCACCCAGTTCTATTAAATAGGGCTCCAACTCTCCATCGATTAGGAATACAGGCTTTTCAGCCAGTTTTGGTAGATGGGAAGGCAATTCAGCTCCATCCTCTTGTTTGTTCTGCTTTTAATGCGGATTTTGATGGGGATCAGATGGCTGTTCATCTTCCTCTTTCTTTGGAGGCTCAAATGGAATGCCGCATGTTAATGCTATCTAGTCATAATATATTGCATCCGGCGAATGGGCAGCCTATTGCAGTTCCTAGTCAAGATATGGTACTTGGTTGCTATTATTTAACGAGGCCTAAGGAAGGCGACAAGGGGCAGGGTAAAATGTTTGGTTCTATTCAAGAAGGTTTAATAGCTTATGAAAATAAAGCTGTCGGGCTCCATGCTGAAGTACACTTAAAGTATAAAGGTCATTGGGTGAAGAAGACGACTGTTGGTAGAATAATATTTAATTCTATACTTCCAGATGAAGTAGATTTTGTCAATAAAATAATTGATAAAAAAGAACTCACTAAAGTTGTTAATAATGCATATCTCATTTCGGGAAATTACAAAACCGTTTTATTTCTTGATCGCCTAAAAGATCTTGGTTTTGGTATGGCTACGTTAAGTGGGGCTTCAATTGCTATAAGTGATGTTCTGATTCCCTCAGAGAAGAAAGGAATCTTAGAAAAAGCTCAAGCTACCGTTGACGATATCAAGAATAAATTTGACAGACATATTCTAACAGATGGTGAACGTTATAATAAAGTTATAGATGTTTGGACAAGGGCTTCAACTGATATGGCGATTACAATGATGGGCGCTCTAGAAATTGACAGAGGTGGTTTTAACCCAGTTTATATGATGGCTGATTCAGGTGCCAGAGGTTCGCAAGATCAGATTAAGCAATTAGCTGGAATGCGTGGGTTAATGGCGAAACCTCAAAAATCGATGAAAGGTGGTGTTGGTGAGATAATTGAATCACCAATTACCTCGAATTTTAAGGAAGGTTTGTCTGTTTTTGAGTATTTTATTTCTACGCATGGCGCAAGGAAAGGTCTTGCCGATACAGCTTTAAAAACCGCTGATGCTGGTTACCTAACAAGAAGGTTAGTTGATGTTGCTCAAGATGTTGTAACATACATTACTGATTGCGGTACAATAAATGGTATTGTTATTTCCGATCTTAAAGAAGGTGAAGAAATTATTGAGCCTCTTTCAGATCGAATTCTTGGTAGAACTATCTTAGATGACTTTATTGTTAAAGGTAAAGTTGTTGTTAAGTCTGGTTCTGTTCTTTCGGATTCTGATGCTGAATTAATCGGTGATAGTGGAGTACAAAATGTGAGGATAAGGTCTATTCTTACTTGTGAAGCGAAAAGAGGTTGTTGTGCCAAATGTTATGGCTGGGATTTATCTACTCATGAGCTTGTCGATATTGGAACAGCAGTAGGAATTAGAGCAGCGCAAAGTATAGGCGAGCCTGGTACTCAGTTAACTTTAAGAACTTTCCATATTGGTGGTACTGCAACTAGGATTATTGAACAGTCGGAAATGGTTACCAAGAGACCTGGTGTTGTTAAGTTTTCCGATAATTATGATTCTGCTGATACGATAGATGAGACAGGAACTAATGTAACTAGGTGTATGGTAAGGCATGCTAAACTATTAATAGTTGATGAAGATGGTAAGCAAAACGCTTCATTTAACGTTCCTTATGGTTCTACTGTATTTGTAAAGGATGGAGAGTTAGTAGAAGCAAAAACACCACTTATTAAATGGGATCCGTATACTGATATAATTTTAGCAAGGGAAACCGGTCTTGTTTCGTTAAACGATTTCATTGAAGGTGAAACGTATGCTGTTGAAGCTGTAGAGGGTGGAAAGAAGCAGATGGTTGTTGTCGAGGCTAGAGATAGGAAATTGAGTCCTCACATCGAGATAATAGATAAGAACGGTAAAATTTTAGCTGGAGGAACTATTCTTCCAGTAAAGGCAACGCTTGTTGTAACGAATAGGCAAGAAGTCCAAAGAGGTCAGACTCTTGTGAAGATACCTAAAGATATTGGTAAAACACGAGATATCACTGGCGGTTTGCCTCGTGTAGCTGAGTTATTTGAAGCTAGGAAGCCTTCAAACCCTGCAGTCATGACTGAAATTAATGGAACAGTTCGTTTCGGTGATACTAAGCGCGGAGTACGGAAAATACATGTAATGGGCGTAGATGGAGAAGAAAGATCTTACTCGATACCTTACGGTAAACATGTAATCGTTCACGAGGGTGATTTTATAAACGCGGGAACTAATTTATGTGAGGGTGGAATGTCTCCAGCTGACATATTGCATGTTCTTGGTCCTGCTGCTGTAAGGGACTACCTTGTCAATGAGATCCAAGAGGTATATCGATTGCAAGGTGTTAAAATAAATGATAAGCATATAGAGATTATTGTTAGTCAAATGATGCAAAAAGTTAGTGTTAAGGATCCGGGTGATACTCGTTTCCTAGAAACTGATAAAGTTGCAAAGAAAGAATTTTTCAGGGAAAATGATAGGATTTCAAAAATGATTATTGTAAAAGATCTTGGGGATTCAGATCTTGAAGTTGATTCAATGATTGATCGCTCTGAATTTATTGAAATAAATAAAGAGTTAAAGTCTGATGGGAAGAGTGTAGCTACGTACAGGAAGACAAGTCCTGCAACTTTCGAACCTATTCTCATGGGGATCACTAGAGCGTCGCTTAATACAGAAAGTTTTATATCTGCTGCTTCTTTCCAAGAGACAACAAGGGTTCTTACCGATGCGTCCACTGAAGGAAAAACAGATTACTTGCAAGGCCTTAAAGAAAACGTAGCAGTCGGTCGACTCATTCCAGCTGGAACTGGTACTCCTGGAATTGAAGATATGTTAGTTGGTATCGGTGATGAGGAAGAGGATTCTGGTGATGAGCTTGTTGCATAAAAAAAATAAGGAAATTTAAAATGAACTATATACTTTCAGCTAAATTCTGTTTAATTTTGCTGGCTTTGGATTAAACGATATGCCGACGATAAATCAATTAATAAGAAAAGGAAGGAAGCGGATACTCAAGAAGACGAGTACTCCAGCTTTAATGAGCAATCCTCAAAAAAGAGGTGTTTGCACCAGAGTATATACAACTACTCCAAAAAAACCAAACTCTGCGCTCAGGAAAGTTGCAAGAGTTAGATTGACTAATGGCATGGAGGTGGCTGCTTATATACCAGGTGAAGGGCACAATCTTCAGGAGCACAGTATTGTCCTAATCGAGGGTGGTAGGGTTAAAGATTTACCGGGGGTTAGGTATCACGTTGTGAGGGGTACCCTTGATACTTCTGGTGTTAGTGATAGAAAAACAAGTCGTTCCAGATATGGGGCAAAAAAACCTAAATAGGTATTTAATATGAGAAGACGTCGTCCAGAAAGAAGAGTTATTTTACCGGATCCAGTTTACAATGATAAGTTGATAGCAAAATTCGTAAACTATATCATGGTTGGTGGTAAAAAAGGTGTTGCTGAAAGAATTTTCTACGGTGCGATGGATATGGTAAAAAGCAGAACAAAGACCGATGGCTTAAAGATTTTTGAAAAGGCAATTGAGAACGCATCTCCTTCAGTCGAGGTTAAGTCGCGTCGTGTAGGTGGTGCAACCTACCAAGTACCGATTGAGGTTCCGAGGGGTAGAAGGTTTTATCTCGCCTCTCATTGGATCATAAATGCCGCTGCTTCAAGATCGGGGAAGCCCATGTCTGAAAAGCTTGCATCCGAATTAATTTCTGCGGCTAACGGAGATGGTGGTGCTATTAAAAAGAAAGATGATACACATAGAATGGCTGATGCAAACAAAGCTTTTGCTCATTTTAGATAGAGAATATAAATTTTGAAAACTACAAAACTTGAAAATGTAAGAAATATTGGTATCATGGCTCATATTGATGCTGGTAAGACTACTCTGACCGAACGTATTTTATATTACACTGGGCGAACTCATCGTATTGGTGAGGTTCATGATGGTGCGGCTACCATGGATTGGATGGAGCAAGAGCAAGAGCGTGGTATAACAATCACTTCTGCTGCTACAACATGCATGTGGAATGATAGTCGGATCAATATTATTGATACTCCTGGTCACGTTGATTTTACAGTTGAGGTGGAAAGGTCTCTTCGTGTTTTAGATGGTGCTGTTGGCGTCTTCTGTGCGGTTGGTGGAGTTGAGCCTCAGAGTGAAACTGTATGGAGGCAGGCTGATAAATATGATGTGCCTAGAATTGCATTTGTAAATAAAATGGATAGGGTAGGTGCTGATTTTTTTAATGTCGTTAGTATGATTAAGAAAAGACTTGGTGCTAATGCGCTCCCTCTTGCAATACCTATTGGTAGCGGTGAGTTGTTTACCGGAATTATTGATCTAATTCAAATGAAAGCAATTTTATACAATGAAGATTCTAAAGGTTCGAGTTTTGAGTATTCTCAAATACCTTCTGATTTAGAGGGTATTGCTGAGAAGTGGAGGGGTGTTTTACTTGAGGAGGTTGCTGCGAATGATGAATATCTTATGGAAAAGTATTTAAATGATGAAGAGATACTTCCATCAGAGCTTTTAGTTGCTATTAGGAAGGGTTGTCTAGGTAACGTTTATATACCTACTCTCTGTGGTTCTGCATTTAAAAATAAAGGTGTCCAAAGACTCCTTGATGCTGTTTGTGATTTATTGCCTTCTCCTGTTGATGTTCCTTCTATTTCTGGTGTTGACCCGCGCGATACAGATAAAGAAAAAATAAGATCTCCTAGAGATGATGAGCCGTTTAGTGCTCTTGCATTTAAGATCATGACAGATCCGTATGTCGGCAAACTAACTTACATGCGTGTTTATTCTGGTCGTCTTGATGCTGGTTCTTATGTTTATAATCCCTCCTCTGGAAAAAGAGAAAGGATTAGTAGGGTTCTGCTTATGCATTCTAATAAGCGTGAAGAGCGAGATTCTGTTTCAACTGGAGAAATAGTAGCTGCTGTTGGTCTGAAAAAAGTAAAGACAGGTCACACTTTATGTGATGAGAAAAATCAAATTTTATTAGAGTCAATGGACTTTCCTGAGCCGGTTGTTGCAGTTTCTGTTGAGCCGGTAAGTAAGGGTGATCAGGATTCACTTTCAAAAGGGCTTCAAAAACTTGGAGAAGAAGATCCTACCTTCAGGGTATCCTCCGATGAGGAAACTGGTCAAACTATTATCGCTGGTATGGGTGAGCTTCATCTTGAAATACTTGTTGATCGTTTATTGAGAGAGTTTAAGGTTGAAGCCAATATTGGTCAGCCTATGGTTGCCTATCGTGAGGCTATCACAGAGTCTATTTCGGGTGTTGATATGAAATTCGTAAGGCAGTCTGGCGGTAAAGGTCAGTATGGTCACGTTGTCATAAATGTTGAACCTAATGAATCGGGTAAGGGGTATCATTTTGAAAATAAAATTGTTGGTGGTGTTATCCCCAAAGAGTATATCCCCTCAGTAGATCAGGGTATGAAAGAGGCTCTAAAGAACGGTGTCGTTGCCGGTTACCCAATCGAAGATGTTAGGGTTGAGTTGACTTTTGGGTCTTACCATGATGTAGATTCTTCTGAAATGGCATTTAAAATAGCTGGTTCAATGGCTATTCAAAAAGCTTGTAAGCAGGCTTCTCCAAAATTGATGGAGCCAATCATGCGTGTAGAAGTAATAGTCCCAGATGAATATTTAGGTGATGTCATGGGAGATCTTAATTCTAGAAGAGGTAAAATTGAAGGAATGGAACAAAGGAATCAAGCGCAAACTGTAGCTGCATTTGTTCCATTAAGTAATATGTTTGGTTATGTGACAGATCTTAGGTCTATTACGCAAGGAAGAGCAGTGTTTCATATGGAATTTGCTAAATATCAGCAGGTGCCTTCTAGTATAGAAACTGAAATACTTGAAAAAGTAAAGGGAAAAGTTTAACATTAACAGATTCGGAGTATAGTAATGGCTAAGGAAAAATTTGAAAGAAATAAACCCCACGTAAACATCGGTACCATCGGTCATGTTGACCATGGTAAGACGACGCTTACTGCAGCTATAACTATGGTTCAAGCTGCTCGTGGTTTTGCTGAAGCGATGGCTTTTGATAATATTGATAATGCGCCGGAAGAGAGAGAGCGTGGTATCACTATTCAAACTGCTCATGTAGAGTATGAAACTGAAAATAGGCATTATGCTCATGTTGATTGTCCTGGGCACGCAGATTATATTAAAAACATG
>Ga0008459J53047_1005873_pt1 | contig 14571 bp, 28 predicted proteins | sample AOAMet_54_BLW_10_FD_53047 | JGI IMG/M metagenome (IMG submission 53047)
TAAATCAGATTATAGCTGACGAGACTGGTCAGGATAATGAGGAAGTCAACCAAAATGAATCTAATGTTAATGAAATAGAAAACCCAGAAGAACCTTTAGTAAATGGGAAACACACAGACGATAATCAACCGAATGGTGAGGTCAATGGTGAGGTTGAACCTGTAAATGGCGAACATGTCGAGGAAGCCAATGGTGAACAAGTTGAAGAACAGAAAGGCGAGGATGACGCATCTAATCCGGATGTGGCTGAGGTCCAACCCGAGGAACAAGTTCAACCTGAACAACCTCAACCCGAAGAACCAATACAAACTAACGATACAAGTATAAAATCTCAACTATTCAATTATGTCCAAAAATCACTCGAAGATGTCTTTTAAGATTTTGACGAGGACTCTATGGTCGATGTGACATCTAAAATCACAGAAAATTTCTAAGCTAGTAAAGAAAAGTCCATTATTTTCATCAAGAAAAGTGGCAAAAACCTGATCTATTCGGAATCTAACGATGTAAAGGAAATAAAAAACATGATTGTACTAAAACGAGAGGGTGTTATTGAACAAACTGCAATAGATAAATGGAGCCACCAGATGATGTTCGTGAACACTACGAATGATTTCCTCGAATCAGTGGAACTCATAATGAAGAACGAGTACATCCCGTAGTTCAGTGCACTCAACTCCTTGGAGTCTGATGACAAACGTGAATTCCTGTTCCATCTGCAAAGGTTCATGTGCATCACTACTGACTACTGTTTCCAAAGGAAGGGGCAGACCCGCTTGTACATTCCTAAGGAGAACTTGTCTGAACACGCTCTCAACGACAAGGATCTCGAGCAGAGGTTGGAAAACATCATGAATTCCTGGAACCAACAAATTGCCAATGAGATGAGTTCGGAAAACAAAGAGCACCTAGCCGACAATTTCATAGGTATTGACAAGGAAATCAAATTCTGGGATAAAAGGAGGAACAACTTGGCATCACTCTCCGGCCAGTTGGAAAACAAGGAACTGGTCAAGATTTAAGACATCTTCAAAGCACGCCGCAAAGTAAAGGAGGTGGAAATGTTCGACAAGAAGAAAAAAGAGTTGAACGACAAGTGGCGCGAGGCCGAAGACGTGAACAATGCGTTGCGTTGCATCATTCCCCTGTCCGAAGAGATGAACAGGTCCAAACTAGGCGACATCGTACACCTCATCCCCAAACTGTTCAACAACATTTGGGTCATGTGGTGGATCTCGCCCAACCACTACCGCAAACACAAAAACCTCAAGGAGATCATGAAGAAGCTAGCTGACTCTCTGGAACATAAATGCAAACAAGCTATCCAACAACACATTGATAATATGTTTGAAGGCAAATATGCACAATGTCTAGAAGTGGTGGACAATTCAATAAAGATACTCGATGACTTCAAATCCATATTTGACAAAACAATGGAAAGTGTCAGGAAGTTTAAAGAGGTCTTCTAACAAAAATTAAAGTTAAACTATCCTAACACGCCTGAAGACGAACTGGATTGGGAGCAACTCAACACACAGAGGAATGACATGTTTGCACAGATGAAGAATTTTATAGGCAGGTGCAATAATTTGAAGGAAATTTGCGAATGCATCTCGCAGTTTATGATCGAGGGCTAACCACGTTTCGGCGGCACCCAAGGCGAGGAAATCAAAAAGAACTTCATCGAAATACGCCGAGACTTCAAGGCACAGCTGGACGAAGTGCGTGGCAAGAAGAACACCATCCTCGACACACATGCCACCAACTGGCACGACGACTTCGACAAATTCAGGAACGCGATAAAAGACATGGAGAAGAAGTGTTGCAACATCATTGACTCCGCGTTCGTCAACCAAAAGTCAGTGCGCGAGTGTCTCTAGCTGATCAACAATTTCTTCAACATCTCAGTGCGGCGTTCAATCAAAGACCATCTCAGGACCAAGGTGTACGACAAAATTTACGCGCTGGCCGCCAATGACTTCGAAGAAGTCAACCGCCTCAATGAAAAAATATCAGAGCAAGCCAACCGCGACAAAGAAACGTTGAAAGGCTGGCGCATCCCGCTGAATAACCCGCCTGATGCAGGCAAATCACTTTGCTCCAAATCACTGTGGCACAGACTCAAGTTGCAGAGGGACGACTTGTACGAAATACAGGAGGTCATCAAGTTCCACTGCCCTGAGTTCGACACACGCGACATCATGAGCAAAATTGACGACCAAATGAACCAGATCAACCAAGACATCAAGTCTAATTACGAAATATGGAAAGCAAAGATTGTCAACGAACTCTAAGGAGACCAATACAAGTCCAGGATGGAAAAACGTATCATTGACAATGACGAACTGTAAGACCCGAACCAAAATACAAGAGGAGAGAAAAACCAAACTCAAGTGAATGCCGAAGCTGCTCTCTTCCTCAAAATACGGTCAACTTTCGACAAATCTATCATGTTGTATCTCGGCGAATCAGTTACTTGGAAAAGATTTGCAGAATTCCCTCTGCCAAACGAAGCAGCAATCCTGTATGATATTCGAGAAGAATTAATGGTTAAAAAAGACTCAGTGGGCCAGATTGTTGACTTGTTCAATGAGATTGTCCAGGAAGTAGAGGATGACAGAAACAAGGGCATATTTCTGCAAATCATGCAGCAACTCCAGAATAAAATGTAACCAGCGCGCAATGATCTCAAGTGGAACAACCAGTACAAAGACATTAAAAGTAATTTCATTGAGAAGTTTAAAGACTATGGGGTCAAGATCAAGGAAGTCATACGCACTTACAAAAATAACAACATTTACATTTCGGAAATCATGAAGGAAATCGGTGAGGCTAATTTGATTGTATTTGACTCCAAAAAAGCAGTGGATTCGGAGAAATTCAGGGTGAACCAACAGTCGAAATGGGTTGATATCAAGAAATGGCTCGAGGAGGAGAGGGCCAAAATCAAGGCATACATACTGGAAAACTTCGAAGTGCTGAAGTGTGTCTCGGACTGCTTCGACAAAATCTCTAAAAACCGTGACGACATAAAAGACGAGCTCACTAAACGCATCCGAGAAGAGTGGCAGGCCTAAATCAAAAACATTGATGTAGACTTACTCAGAGCTATTTCGAATTCAATGCAGCGCTCAATGGAAGAACTGGAGAAGGCGGTCTGTGGCGATAGGTCCAAAAAGGAACCTAGGGTCTTCATCCAGATTGCTACCTAATGGAAACCAGGTGAGATGAAGATCGACTTCATTCCCGATATTTCAAGTGTCAAAAATGACCTAGAACAGGTCATGAACGAAGTGACCAATTTCCAAGAGAATTGCAACCAATTGTCTTAAGATCCAGACTTGATCTTTGAAACGAGGGATCAGAAGAAATTCGTCAAAAACGAAAGCATCCGGAGTGAGTTGTACAAAGTCGAACACAGTGTCAAAAATGAAGTAGATAACGTGTCTAAGAAGTTTGTCAAGTAAGTCAATCAACTCCGCGAAGACAAAATCAATATTTCATTCAAAGACAAGTACAATAAATTCAGGTTTAACAAAGATGAAAAGACTGCTGCTAAAAAGGAATTGCTCCGGCAAGAAAAGTATCAAGATCTACTCGGCTATGAAAACCAGGTCGAGACCATCCACAAAGACTTCGCTGAAATCGACACCATCCACAAAATACACTTTATTGAAGTCAACAATGTGGAGTTAAAACAAAAACTGATGAACGAAGCGACCGAAATCAGAGGCAACATCAAGGATTTGATTCGCAACAAATTCAAATCACATATTGAGGGCATTGTGGATTTACTCATGTCGATCATCAACGAGTTCAAAGAGGGCATTGAGTATCCGAATCTGCAGAAGTTTAAAGACAGGAGGGTACGGCTAGAGGAATTACGGAACCAGAAGAATGATTTCAACGAACTGTAAGAAAACTTCAACTAAGTCAAAAACGCGTAGGAATTCCTGTCTAAAAAGGACACTGACTCCAAACTGCCTGAAAATGTCGTCGAGGGATGGCAAAACATCGAAGAGAACAAAGCGGGCATCATCAACGAAATCAACAAAAATGAAAAGATGATGAATGAGAAGTAAAATCGGTTTTACGAAGATTTCCGTGACAAGGATTTGGCTAAGTTCCAAAAGGACATCGAGAAATTCAAAAATGAGCAGTAAGAAACCAGTAAGCCCGACAACAAAGACTTGTCTTAAGACATGGCTATGGAAAAGATAACAACCTTCAAAAAAGAAGTGGAAGAATTTAGGAAAAGAGAGAATGACTTCTTCAAATTCGGCATTGAGCTGTTTGAAATCCAAATGAATCTGTACACCATACATTCAGATTTGCATTACTTAGAGTCAGATCTCGACAAACTAGAGCGCATTTGGAATATTAAGATTGCCTTCGACGCAGTGCTGAAAGACTTGTATAAAACACACTAAAACCACATCAAAATCGATGACCTACGTCAGAGACACTCTGAATAGATGCAGAAAATCTCAGTCTTCGAAGACAACAAAGACAAACCTTCGGATTTGTTCGGATTGCTTCAAGACAACCTCAACAACTTTTTCAAGAGTATTCCCATCATCGAACACCTGAAAAATCCAGCCTTGAGGATGCGGCACTGGTCTCAACTGAAAGACCAAATTTCAAATATGGAGTTTATGTCACCTCAAGACGATGGTCTCAACTTCGAATTACTTTCAAGACCCGAATTAATCGCGAACGATGCGCGCATCAAAGAAATCTCTAAAAAGGCCGAGCACGAAAAAGAAATTGAAGATGGAATCGAAAACATCAGGCTGGAATGGCAGTCCATCTCACTCAAATTCGACGAGTCCAAAAACGACAAAGGCGAGTCCATGAACTTCAAAATCTCCAAAGATCAGCAGTTGGAGATTGTGTTCGAAAAGCACACTCAATTGTTAGCCACTTACAAAGTGTCAGGCTACGAGAAGTTCTTCATGAAAGACATTGAGCTCTGGGAGAAGAAACTCACTAACATTATTGACTCGTTTGAGTTCTTGTTAATGGTGCAGAAGAACTAATTCAATCTCAAGGAGGCGTTCAGTCTGGTACAAGATTCTCACTAAGTGCTCAACACGATCCAAGGCCCGTTCCGAAACTAGGAACGTGACTTCATCAACATGGTCGAAAACATACGTTCCAGAGAGAGTGTAGAGGAAGTTCTGTCATCGCCCGAATTAGCCAAACATCTAGCCAAACTAGACAAAAGGTTTGAGGAGCGACTCAAAAAAGTGGAGGATTAACTCTCCAAGATTCGCACCCAGTTCCACCGCTTCTAATTCGTGTCAGACTAGGACCTGCTGAGGATCATTGGCTAGTCGCACAGCCCTAAACAGATCCAAAAGTAGGTGTCGAAACTGTTCGTGGGTGTGGACAAGATGAAGATCCAGGAGGATGTGACCAAAGGCACGTCGAAGTTCAAGATTGTGGGCGTGCTGTCGCAGGTGGGCAGCGACACCGAGGAAATCGGGTTCGAGAAGGAGAACGTGGAACTCAAACGCGAGCAGAACGTGGAGGTGTGGCTCAAGAAGCTCGAGGACTCCATTCGGAAAAACATGCACGCCAAACTCGCCTCGTTCGTGTCCAAATTCGGCGAGCAGAAAGCCAACATTGAAAACAGGATCGAGGGCGGCAACAAAGGCAACAACCTGACCGACACGTTCCGCGAATGGATGAAGCAATAGCCAAACCAACTCATTTTACTCGGAATACAAATTGCGTAACGGGACGAACTCGAACGCAACATTGAGATCAATAAGAAAAAGGCTCAGAAGAATAAGAAGTTGATGCTCATGCTTAATTCCATACGCGAATTCAAGAATCTAGCCAGGGAACCTGAACTAAGGTAACGCGCCATCCAAATTCTCTCCACACTAATTTGGCTGCAAGATTTGTCAGAACTCAACATCGTTTCCCAGAACTCTTGGGAGTGGAATTGCATTTTCAAATTCAGAAAGGACAACGAAAGCTCGAATGAAATCCGCATGAGCGTGATCGACCAGAAGTAGGACTTCAAGTAAGGCTGGGAGTAAAACGGCATCGGGTCCAAACTCATTATCACGCCCGCAACTGAACGTTCGTGGCTCAACATCGCCATGGCGCTCAAGCTGCACAAGGGTGCGGCACTCTAGGGTGACTCGGGAGCGGGCAAGACTGAAACCATCAAGGAATTCTCGAAGATGGTCGGCCGCATGCCTGTAGTGTTCAACTGCTCCGAAGACGCCTCACTCAAATTCATCTACACCTTCATACTCGGCATCTAAGAGGCGCAGGTCTAAGGGGTATTCGATGAATTCAACCGCATCAGCACCAAGAATTTGTCGATCATTTCAACTTCATTTTCAGAGTTTGAGGAGAAGAAGAGGAAGATCATTCAAGACTGTACTAAAATGAATGCAGTTCCTACAGGAAAGATTTAACACTCATAATTTGTAACCATGAACAACCACAACACGTCTCTAGGGCGCTAAGAAATGCCTGACAATGTGAAGAGTTTCTTCAGACAGATCAGACTGTCGATACCCGACGTTCCAAAGATTTCAGAAATTTTCTTCGAATTAAACGGATTCGACAAACCTAAAGAAGTGGCCAAGAAAATCAACACCGTATAAGTGGCACTTTCGCATGTTCTAGACAAAAGTTATTAAGACTGGACACTGCGTTCGGTCAAGTCAGTGTTAATCTAAGCTGCGAATGAGATGCAACTGTTCATCCGCAACAACGAAATTGAAAACAACAAGGAGAACCACAAGCAAGAGTCACCGTTCATCCTCCTGCGCTCGATCCATTTCATACTCAGGCCCACCATCCGCGGCGAAGACATAGACTACTACATGCGCATCGTCAACACATGCTTTAGTGTGGAACTCATCAAAAAGTAGGACAAGTGGGTCGAAGACACTGACGGCGGCAAGAGGGGCGCCATACGCACCGAACTGGAACGCGAAGGCATCTACAAAAGCGTGGACTTGGAAAACAAATGCATTGAGGTTGAAAACTAATTACAAGTACGGCAGGGGGTTGTACTGGTGGGAGACACTTTCACTGGCAAATCCAAGACCATCAAGACAGTCAGGAATTTGCTCAACAAAAAACTACTGCCACTCTTTGAAGAGTTCTACAATAGCAAATCAGAAGAGAAGGTCAAACAAGATGACCAGAACCGCAAACCTAAAGAAACTGAGTCCAACATGCGTCTTTTCAAGGCATACTTGAACATGGTGTAAGCAAAGGTTAAGCGCGACGGGTTAGTGGAAATGAAAACGATCAATCCGAAGATATAGACCATCGACGAGCTGTAGGGTTCATAGGTGCGTGAGTCGTGGAAAGAGGGTGTGTTCGGATACTTGTTCAGGAAGTAGGCCAAGCGGGTTACTATTTCAGACACGGATTTGATTGCACGCTACCTCATGGAACTCGACAAATTCCAACACAAGTGGATTATGCTGGACGGCCCGCTGGACCCCAAGTGGTTCGAGTCCATGAACAGTATTCTGGACGACAACCAGATCCTCACCCTGGCTAACGGTGACCGCATCCGCATGGGACCACACATGAAATTGCTCTTCGAAACATCCGACCTCTCCAACGTGACCGCCTCCACTATCACACGATTAGGCGTCATCAACTTCTCCACGAGTAACAACTAGATCAACAACAAAATCAGCAGCTTCATTTCCAACTTCAATGACAATGTGAGAGAACAACTTGAATCACTCAGGGTTCAGATCCTGAACAGGGTCCTGGATGAATTCAACAATTTCGATTTGGGTATTCCCATTAACAAAAGTGAATTCCTGCATTCGTTCCTTTGGCACTTTATGGAATCGACTACCCGTTGCAAATTCGAGTTTTCTAAAAACCTTGAAGAACTGTAAAACGAGAAAATAATTGAGTAGAACATGGCAATTGAACGGCACTTTTAGGTCTCCATCGTGAAGTCACTCGGCATGGTGTGTTCGGACCGCAAAAGGTTCGACTACTTCATCAAGTCCAACAAAGACATGTTCCACAACGGGTCGGTGTAGGACTTCATTGTCATGGACAACAAAGGCGACCTGAAGAAGATGGACAACGTGACCTCAGAGGCATTCCTGCACAAGTTCGAAAACATAGAAGAAGTCATCCTGCCCACTTACAACACATAATATCTCCTGCACTTCGTCAACATCTGTCTCATGCCCAACGACTACACCGAGTACAGACAGTTCTTCAAGAACCTGGATCTGCTCTCACATGAACTGCAACATGGCGATGCTGAAAAGAACCTCTTTGACATGACCCGCAACTTGCTAGTGATCGGACCACATGCCAACGCTAAAACACTGACTGTCTGCAAATCAGTTGAACTACTGGCTGAAACTTACTTGACAAACTAACTGAAACTGCAAAATGGCTTTTCGTGCGGCAAACTGCACCACATGATTACCCAAATGTAGACCAAAATGGGCAAAAAACTTATCAACTTTGATGCAAACATGCGCATGGCGTTCATCATCGACGACGTCAACTAACCCAAAAAGGACGAATTCGACGTCAGGTCAACTGACGAACTGCTGCGTTACTAAACTGAACACCCTGGCTGGTATGACAAAAAGACACTCAAGTGGAACAACGTGGAGAAAAACCCGTTGATCTGCATCGGGTCGAGTCAACTCTTCGGGCACGAAAACGCAGACAAGAGGTTCTCGAACAAATTCATGAAATTCTTGATGCACATCGTCGAAGACAGTCAATAGGTCAATAGTTTGTAGTTAGCTATCACTGAAAAAATCAAAAAGCTTGAAGACACGAAGTGGGTCGAAAACATCTGCAAAGTTGCGGTCCAAACTCTGCGCATGATGGAAAGCAAATTCAAACCAGACAAAGGACACGAATAGTACATCTTCACCTTCAAGGATATTGTGCGCACCTTCAAGGGCATCTTTTCGATCGACATCAAGAATCAAGTAGGCAACGACCAATTGTTCAAAGTGCTGTATAACGAACTGAACAGGCAATTCCTTGACAGACTTAATTCGGCGGTTGACATAGCTACTTAATTCGAGTGCATGATCGAAATTGTTTCGGGTACATTGGAAAAGAAGGAATTGAGATTCACGTCATCACACAACCAACAAACCTTAATTGAAGGCCAACGCCAGGCGGAGTTGTAAGCACAACCCATTTACATGTTTGAGAAGTTCTAGGACACCTGGGAGTAGTCCGACAACACCGACAAATTCCACGACAGTTTCAAGGAGGAAATGCAGAACAAGTTGGACACATACAACAACGAAGGCAAACGCAATAAGTTCAATTTCATTTTGTTTGACGAAGCCATGCGGTAGCTGTGCTAGACTATGCGAGCACTCTTCTAAGACAAGGGTTACGCCATTATGGTCGGCTTCAAGGGCTACGGTGCGTCACTAACAACACATCTCGCATGCCATCGCATCGGCAACCTCGAAGTGGTCAAGTTCGAATCCAACAAAAGGTAAGTCAAATTCTATGATAAGTTCAAGGAGATCATAGTGACCAGTGGTACGCACTTCGAGAGTAATTTTGTAAGAAAATGTGTTATTATGAAAGATACAGATTTGAATGACGATAAAGTGGCAGACGATATAAATTAACTGTTTAATCACGGTGATTTGCCGCTGTAATAGACCAAGGAAGAGAAATTACATATTGTACGTGAACTTGAAGTTGAAAATCGCGATCTGGAAAGCGTAGACACCATTTCAAAATATAAAATATAGCAGAAAAACCTAAGGAGGAACTTGAAGATAGTAATCCGCTTCAGTCCCAATTACCCCAATTACAAATACTTGCTCAAGAAGTTCCCTTCAATTTTCCTTGATGCGACCATAATCCACTTCTGGCCGTTGCCTAAATAAGTTCTGAATGAAGTTGCAGAGTCGTACATCAAAGCAGAAGCAGAAGAGGACGAAAACTTCGTGTCGTTGCTCAAGAGTTTCATCACTGAATGTTAAGAAGAGTGCGAAAAGTTCTTTGAAGCGCAGAAAATAATGAACCAGGACGTCAACTTTGTGACTGCCAGGCACATCCAAGATTTGGTCAAACTAGTTTTGATGTATAAAAAACGTGAAACACTGCGCATCGAGTCCGAACTCGAGAAATAAGACAAGGGAATGAACCAACTGAACCAGGCTAAGCGCATGATTGACGACACTACCAAGCGCATCACTCAACAACGCGAAAAGATCAAAGAGAAGCAGGACGAGATTGAACAACGCAAAACAGACCTCAAAAACCATCAGGCTGACTTGGAGGCCAAACACAAAGAGCAGCAGGATGAACGCACCAAACAACAAAGTCTCAAGACACTCTGGGAGACCAAACGCAACGAGTTGGAAGTCTTGATGAAGGAAATACAACCTTACATGGACCGCTGTAATGAAGAAGTGAGACGGATCTCTCAGACAGACGTGAGTGAGATGGTCAACTAGGCCCAGAAGGAAAACATTTCCACTGAAATTAAGGAAGTATGCAATGCAGTAAAAATTGTGTCGCAGATAAAAGATTGGAAATTCCTGCAAGATTGGCTCGCCAAATGCAAAAAAGATGGCGTCAAAGATGCCCGCCCAGGACAAGCCGAACTAAGAAAGCTGGAGAAAATCACTAAAAAGAAGGAATTCAACTAACAGGTCATGTCTAAAAAGTCACAGGCTGCAGGTCAGTTTACTAACTTCATTCTGAAGTTAGAACAGTAGGGCCAGCAGTGTTTGCAGTTCGGACCTAAGATCGAGAAGGAAAAGGACCAGAAGAAGAAATTAGATGAATCGAATGAAAAACTGGCTGCACTCGACAGGCAGCTGGATGAACTGAACAGTGTGCAGAAGAACCTCGAGGACGGAATCAAGGAGATGGAGCTCTCCAAGTCAGACCTGGAAAAGGAACTCGAGGAACTGGAGTCGGATGCAACCAACTCCAACTCGATGCTGCAGAAACTAAAGGATGAGAAAGGCGAATACGGCGCACGTAAGGACTTGCTAGAGAAGGAACGTCAGTTTATCGACGGTGACTGCATACTCGCTGCGTCTATGATGGTCTACGGCGGAGTCTGTTATGAGAGCCAAAGGCCGGATTTGATGAAGATCTTCTTCCAAAAGCTGAACTACCTGGGCATCAAAATCAACGACAAGTACTCCCTGAGCAAATTCAACGCGAATGAAAACACGATTGCGGATTGGAACGACCACGGCCTGCCTGAAGATGAGTTCTCGAATGAAAATGCAATCCTGACTCTCATGTCGTACAGGACATGCTAAATTCTGGATCCACAGTAGCAGGCAGTCGAGTGGCTCATCTCGCAAATCGGGGTCAAACCCGAGTACGTGTTCGACAAGCCAGAAGGCGAGAAGTGGCTGCAGGCCATCACGCAGGCAGTGATCAACGGAGACACGGTCATTGTCAACGACCACTCGTGCTAGATCGAACCTGCACTCGACAACCTGATTGAGCGGAACACCTAACACAAGGCCAACAGTGACATCGACTACGTCTACTTCAATGAAACTGAACTGATTTTCAACCAGCACTTCAGAATATTCATCATCAATCATTCGGCCAAGGTTCAACTCACTCAAGAAATTGTCACTAGACTCAATATCATCAATTTTGCTCTCAAACCAGAAACACTCGAAAAACAGTTGCTGGACCTAGTCTACAAAACAGAATACAAAGACAAATTTGACAATCATCAAAGGAGAGTCAGAGAAATTAGGTTCAAAAGAAACCAAGTATCAGAGAAGGAACAACAAATCCTCAGTCTCTTAATTTCGGAGATCGACTTTCTACGCGACAAACACTTCAAGGAACAGTTGACCGAGTGCAAGAGCTTAAAGGAGGTCTACGAAAACGAACAAATGTCATTCGACGGAGACGAACGTGGGTTCAGGGAGAACAAAAACATGAACGACCGCGTGGCCAAGCTGGGCACCAAACTCTACTTCATCTTATACGAATTGTCCAAAATCAATCACATGTAGCAATTCTCGATCATGAATTTCCTAGACATATTCAAAACAAACCTGGAGTCCTTCTAACGCAGTGAAAACAAGAATTAAGACACCCCTGACAAAAAGATTGACATCATTAACAAGAAATTAAGACTGCGGGTTTTCACGTATGCTGAAATGGCACTACAAACTAAACACAAAGTCTTGTTGTCACTGATCTTGACTGTTCGTACCACAGGTATCCTTTAAGAAGAAGAGGAATTAAAAACCAAAATTGATGAAAACTACTGGAACCTATTGTAAGAAAATCTGGTATATGAACGATCAGCTAAGAACAACAAAACAGCTGCTGCCGACGTGTAGCCAAGGGATATGTTCGTAACATTAGAACAGTGGGAAAAGATGTTAGTCCTCGAACAAAGATTGCCTAAATTAAAAGGCCTGATTTCGGGGTTCAAACTGTCAAGGGAAGAGTGGCAATCGTGGTACTACAAACCGGACTAACAGAAGTTGCCAGGGGTCTGGGGCAAGGGGCAGGCTGACAAAGATTCAATGTGCAAGCTGTTGATTTGCAAGGTGCTGAGACCCGATTAATTCATGAATTTCGCCTAAGAATTCATAAGGGATAATTTAGGCGAAGAATTCGTACCCGAGGGCATGCCCGCCTTGGACAAGGTGTTCAAGTCTTAAGATAACTCAGTTGTTGTCATAATCAAAGAAAAGGGCACATACCCCGATCATTAGTTCCAAAACCTGTTAAATGAAATGCACGAACAAGATACGGAAAAAGAGAAAATTGAGCTGCTAAAGATGTCACTTGGAGAAGTATAAGAACCTAATAAAGCGAAGATACATTCCTCGTTACTTGAAATTATTCGAGCAAACAGAAATAAGTGGATTTATATTGACAATTGTCATTTGTACACCAAATAACTTTCACTGTTGGATAAAGACATCAAGGAACTTGCAAAATCGAAAGACAAATTACAACAAAAGATACTTATTGTCACAGAAGCATTCAATGAATTCCCAGTCTCGATACTGTAAAATGCTCTCAAATTCTCATTCGAGAAGCAGTAAGGATTTGCAAACCAGATGCGACAGACACTGGATTTAGCCTTCGAAGAATTCGGACTCAACGAGGAGGAAAAACTGAAGAGTCTGAGCAACAAACTGGTTGAAAAGCGCATGATATTCTCTGCTGTATTTCTACATGCAGTGCTCACAGAACGCTCATATCTGGGATAGATGGGTTTCAATTCTAAGATCGAATGCAACGAAAATGATTTGATTATGATGCTGAAACTGACGTATAAGTCAGTTGAAATCTACAACACCGTCAAGGGGTCTAGCTCGGATGCGAAAGAAGACCTGTCCAAATCGCCTGTCTTCCAGCAACTAGCACGCCAAGTGGCCACGTTTGTCTAGGGAGCGCGCATTGAAAACTAAATCGACTTGGACGTGATTCTGATTTAGGTCCGTGACGCTCTAGAATAGACTTAAGAGTAGATCAAACTGAACAAAGACTCAATTGACGCAATTGACATCTCGCAAGAGGAGGACTCGAAGAAGTACATCGTGGAACAAATGCTGGCGCAGGTGCACTACTTGCAACCGAATGAAGTCTTCTTGAAACATCCAAGTATTGAGTCCAAACTGAATGCCGAAAAGACCAAAGAGTTGATCGAAGACATCAAAATATTCAGCGGTTCATTCATCCAGTCTCTACCGCATTAAGACGAAGAGAATATCTGCAGTGAATTAAATAAACATTTACCCATGGACATCGATGTCGAAGATCTGTTCAATAAGTACGAGTCAAACGACAAAGAGGCTAATCAGCTCTTGTTGTTCGTGAGGGCGGAATGCCGCGAATATAACAACATGCTCAAGTTAGTCAAAACCGACATCGCCAATGTAGTCGCGTGCAAGTACGGCGACACCAATTTCGACGTGGATGACGTGAAACAAGCGCTCGTGCACAACATCGTGCCGAAACGCTGGCGTAAGTAGTACACCAACAAAAACCTGCTCGAGTGGACCAAAAACCTCGCATCCCGCATCAACTTCATGCGCGACACCCTGACCGACCTCAGCCAAGTGAAATCCTAGGACATTTCCGCGTTCTTCAACCCCAAGAAATTCCTCAACGTGCTCACCATTTCCATGCTGTCCAACTAAGAGGAGGTCAAAACACTCGACCAGGTCGAGCTGATGTACGAAGTCAAAGACAAACTGGTCGACGAACTGGAACATACTCCGCAAATGGGTTACAACATACACGGGTTCCTGATCGAGGGCGCGTCCTTCGACAAAGAGCACAACCAGATCTCAGACGTGGTCAGTGCCGAGGGCGTCGAGTTCCCGGTCATCAACATCCAGTGCAACGAAAAGACCGATGACAAAAGACGCGCTGGCAACAAAAAGCAGACATCATTGATGTAAGATTGTCCATGTTAACAGTAACACACTAAGGAAGATTCCTTGGTGAACAATGATTCAAATAGGATTTTCAGCATACCCTTAAAGTGCAAAGCTGATGAAAAACAAACCAATACAAACAGGGAACTCAATTTGTGGAAGTTAAGAG
>Ga0008459J53047_1006540_pt1 | contig 13923 bp, 27 predicted proteins | sample AOAMet_54_BLW_10_FD_53047 | JGI IMG/M metagenome (IMG submission 53047)
CATAAATTAGAATTAAATGTTCTTGAAGAATCAGGAAATTATTTAATCCATCGTGATATTCTAAGACACCAAAGTTCAGAAAAACAAGGAACACTCTCAACTAAAACGCGAAGTGAAGTACGAGGTGGTGGTGCAAAACCATGGCAGCAAAAAGGAACTGGACGTGCACGAGCAGGTTCAAACCGTTCTCCTCTTTGGAAAGGTGGTGGTGTAATTTTTGGCCCAAAACCAAGAAAAGTTACATTGAAATTAAACAAAAAAGAACGAAAATTAGCGTTACAAACTTTATTGTACAATAAACGCAACAATATTTCCGTTATTGATGATTTAGAATCAGGTATTGAATCACCAAAAACAAAAACGTTTTCTAATCTTTGTGAGAATTGTGGCATCAACTTAGATCAAAAGATTCTAGTTGTTGTTTCAAAGAAAACTGCGGCGTTGAAATTATCAACACGAAATATTAAAAACGTAGAATTAATTTCTGCTTCAAACTTGAACACTCATAGTTTATTAAAAGCAAAACAGATTCTATTAACATCATTAGCAGTTAATGAAATCAAGGAGATTTATTGTGGTTAATTCTTCATATTTTAATCGTAGTATTAACGATATTATTAAATATCCTATCATCACAGATAAAGCTACGCGACTTTTAGAAAACAATCAATATAGTTTTGTTGTAAATCCCGCGTCAGACAAGCTTACAATTAAAGCAGCAATTGAATATTTATTTGATGTAAAAGTAACCAAAGTAAACACATGTCATCTTCCAAAGAAAAAGAAACGTGTTGGGAAATATCTTGGTTGGAAATCGCATTATAAAAAAGCAATTGTAACTCTATCAGAAGGTGATACAATAAACTTATTCGCAGAAAATTAATAAATATATAATTAAAAAATAAAGCTTATGAGTATTCGTCTTTATAAGTCATATACACCTGGTACCCGTAATCGAGCTCTTTCAGCTTTTACAGAAATTACGAAAACAACACCAGAAAAAAGTTTAATCAGAAAAAATCACCGAAATAAAGGACGAAATAATCGTGGTGTTATTACAATTCGTCACCGAGGTGGTGGTCATAAACGTAGATATCGATTAGTCGATTTTCGTAGAAATAAACACACAATCTCTGGCTACTGTAGCAGCTATTGAATACGACCCAAACCGTAACGCACGACTTGCACTATTACATTACACGGATGGTGAAAAACGTTATATTTTACACCCAAACAATTTAAACGTTGGTGATACTGTATGTTCGGGAGCGGACGTTGAACTTCAAATTGGAAATTCATTACCATTAGAAGCCGTTCCATTAGGTTCTTCAGTTCACAATATTGAATTAATTCCAAATCGTGGTGGACAAATTGTCCGTGCTGCTGGTACATCGGCCAAAATTCTTGCAAAAGAAGGTGATTATGTAACTTTACGTCTTCCATCGAAAGAAGTTCGATTAATTCGAAAAGAATGTTTTGCAACAATCGGTGAAATTAGCAACAACGATGCGTTTTTAGTTCAAAGTGGTAAAGCTGGCCGTACACGTTGGTTAGGAAAACGCCCAACTGTTCGTGGTTCAGTAATGAACCCTTGTGATCACCCACACGGTGGTGGTGAAGGTCGAGCGCCAATTGGTCGATCACGTCCATTAACGCCATGGGGTAAACCGGCATTAGGGATGAAAACAAGAAAAACTAAAAAAGCTAGTGATGCATATATTTTACGTCGCCGTTCATAATTAAAATTTTTAAAAAATAAAATTAATTAAACGATTTTTAAGATGTCAAGATCATTAAAAAAAGGACCATTTGTAGCTTATCATTTATTAAAGAAAATTGATAAAATGAATGAAGCTGGAAAAAAAGATGTTATTACGACTTGGTCTCGTAGTTCAACAATATTACCAAATATGATTGGCCATACGATTGCTGTTTATAATGGTCGTCAACATGTACCAATTTTTATCTCTGATCANTTTGTTGGTCACAAATTGGGAGAATTTGTTTCAACTCGAACGTTTAAATCTCATATTAAGACTGATAAAAAGACACAACGTTAAGTAATAAACCTTTAATTTATGGATTTTTCGCTTGTAAAAGATGATTTTGTAAGAGAAGACGAGTTATCGCAGCTTGAAGAGATTTTTGAGAAAATGCTTGCGGAAATGACTATCGAAGAGATTGAAGAAATGGAAAAACGAGGAAGTGATTTTGATCAACCTATTTTTCAAACATTTAGTGTAAAATGTAAAAAAAGTCTTTCACCTCATGCTAAAAGTATTCTATTAGGTTGGAAAGGAAAACCATTTTACTGTGCAAATGATGATGTTTTATATCTTCTCAAATCGAATGTCATTGAACAAAATTTTCTTTTAAAAACGTTACATTCTATGGCAATTTTTCTTCAAAATGCAACATGCACGAATTTTTTTGATATCTCGATTTGCAATGTAACTATTACACCTGTTAGTAGTATGAAAAAGATAAGTCAAGCAGACTTTGCTGAATCTATAACATTTAAGTTAAAGTGTCATGTCACAATTCCTCTAGAAAAATCAGAGGTTTCATGGTAAGTAACTAATACCGACGTGCTACGCAATTAAAAACTCAATTTATTTAACTTTTTTAAAAAGTTAATCTAGTTTTATTAAACTTAATATTCAAGGAAAAATATAGGAGAGCAATATATATGTCGGATGTACAGACAGTTAGAGCAGTAGCAAAATATATTCGAATGTCCCCACATAAAGTACGTCGAGTTTTAAACCAAATTCGCGGACGTTCATATCAAGAAGCATTAATGATATTAGAGTTTTTACCATACGATGCCGGTGGTCCAGTTTGGCAGGCAGTACATTCAGCAGCCGCTAATGCAAATAACAATTATTCTTTAGATAAAAAGAAATTGATTATTGAAGAAGCTTTTGCAGATGAAGGCCCAAGATTAAAACGAATCCGACCACGAGCACAAGGACGTGCTTATCGTATTTTAAAACCAACTTGTCATATTACTATTGTTGTTAAAGGCACTAGTTAAAAAATTTTACAAATTATTTTTAAAATAAAAGGATTAATTAAGTGGGACAAAAAACACATCCTTTAGGATTTAGATTAGGTATTACACAAGAACATCGATCTTCATGGTATGCAAATTTTGATCAGTATGCCAATTTATTACAAGAAGATGATCAAATTCGAACATATCTAAATAAATTGTCGAGAACGGCAAGTATTTCAAATATTCAGATTAATCGGAATGGTTTAAATGATCAAATTCAAATAAACATTGAGACAGGCCGTCCTGGTGTTTTAGTTGGAGAAAATGGTTCAGGAATTAAAGCATTATTAAGTAATATTAAAAAACTTTTACCGAAAAACCGTCAATTAACAATCAATATTGTTGAGGTTGAAAAAGTTAACTTAAACGCTTCATTAATCGCTGATTTAGTGGTTGAACAATTAGAAGATCGTGTTGCATTTCGTCGTGCTATTCGTAAAGCTTTACAAAGTGCTTTAGACGACAATGTAAACGGAATCAAAATTCAAGTATCTGGACGATTAAATGGTGCAGAAATGGCTCGTAGTGAATGGATTCGCGAAGGTCGTGTTCCGTTACAAACTTTACGTGCAGATATTGATTATGCGACAAAAGAAGCCCGTACTATTTATGGGATTTTAGGTGTTAAAGTTTGGTTATTTAAAAGCGAAATTCTAGCAAAATAAATAATTAATATTTTAATATTTAACAAACTTATCTTTATTAAATAAATGTATTATGTTAAGTCCAAAAAGAACAAAATATAGAAAATATCATCGTGGACGAATGCGTGGAAAGGCAACTCGTGGTAATGAAGTAACATTTGGTGATTACGGATTACAAGCTTTAGAACCTACATGGATTACATCACGACAAATTGAGGCAGCACGTCGAACAATTACACGTTATACAAAACGTGGTGCTGCATTATGGATTCGTATTTTTCCAGATAAAACGGTAACAGCTCGTGCAGCCGAATCACGAATGGGATCAGGTAAAGGTGCAGTTGATTATTGGGTAGCTGTTGTTAAACCAGGGACAATCTTATTTGAAATCGCTTCGGTTCCAGAAGAAATTGCTCGTGCAGCTTTAAATTTAGCCGCATATAAATTACCAATAAAAACAAAATTTATTATCCGAAATAAGACTGAGTAAATTATGACCATGGTTCAATTTAATGAAATGAGAACTCTTTCAAATTCTGAAATCTCAGAAGCTATTATTGAAACTGAGAAAGAATTATTTAACTTACAGTTTAAGAAAGCTACTCGCCAGCCGTTTAAACCTCATGAAATTAAGTCTGCAAAACGTCGAATAGCACAACTGAAAACAGTTTTAACAATGCGGTTAGAGGCTTTAGAAAAAAAACGTAGTAACGCAGTAACAAAATTACTGAAAAAAGAAAACTACATGGCGGGAAATTTTTAAAGAACGAAAAATCCATATGAAAATGATGTTTTAAGGAGTTTTAAATGCCAGTAAAAGAAAAAGTTGGTATTGTTGTAAGTAATAAAATGCAAAAAACGATTGTAGTAAAGGTCGAAAGTCGTTTTCCTCATCCAATTTATGCAAAAACGATGACGAAAACAAAAAAATATTTAGCTCATGATGAAATGAGTGAATGTAACATTGGTGATCAAGTTCTATTACAAGAATCTCGACCATTAAGTAAACGGAAACGTTGGACATTAGCCAAAGTTCTTTCAAAATCTTCTTTAATTAATTAAAATTAAATATCTATGATTTATCCACAAACAATGTTAACAGTCGCTGATAATACTGGCGCTCGAAAAATTATGTGTATTCGGGTATTAGGTGGAAATCGAAAATACGCAAAAGTTGGTGATACAATTATTGGAGTTGTTAAAGAAGCTATTCCAAACATGCCAATTAAACGTTCTGATATTGTACGAGCAATTGTTGTGCGAACTTGCAAAACAATTCGTCGTCCTGATGGAATGTATATTCGATTCGATGATAATGCCGCGGTAATTGTAAATACGGATAATAATCCACGTGGAACACGTGTATTTGGTCCAGTTGCCCGTGAAATTCGTGAAAAGAATTTTTCTAAAATTGTTTCATTAGCACCGGAGGTTCTATAAAATGCAAAAGAAATCGAAAATGCATGTAAAGATTGGTGATAATGTAAAAATTATATCTGGTTTTGATAAAGATAAAACTGGAAAAGTAATTAAAATTAACCGAAATACAGGAAAAATTCTAGTTAAGGGCGTAAACTTTAAGTTTAAACATGTTAAGCCTAATACGGAAAATGAGGTGGGGGAAATTAAACAATTTGAAGCTCCTATTCATCATTCAAACGTAAAACTAAATTTAAATGAATCGTAAATAATTGAATAATATGCGTAATCAACATTCATTAGAAGAAATCGCTGAAATTCACCGTCTATTAGAAGATATAAAAGGTGAATATGAGCAAGGTATTCGAGCTGTTTTACAAAAAAATAATCCAACACTTTTTGGAAACCCGCATACGATTCCTAAATTGAAAAAAATTCAAATTAATCGGGGATTAGGGTTAGCAGCACAGAATACAAATATCTTGAAAAAAGGTATTGCAGAATTTACTGCAATTACTGGACAAAAACCAGTCATTACAAAATCAAAAAAAGCAATTGCGGGTTTTAAAATCCGTGATAATATGGAATTAGGATTAACTGTTACATTACGTGGTGCAAAAATGTACGCGTTTTTAACAAAATTAATTTTCTTCACTTTTGCTCAAATTCGAGATTTTCGTGGGTTATCGGTTCGAAGTTTTGATAAAGCCGGGAACTACACATTTGGACTAAAAGAACAATTAATTTTCCCAGAAATTGATTATGAAGATGTTGATCAAGCACAAGGTTTTAGTATCACTCTTGTTTTATCATCATCGTTACCAAACTCTAGAGCAACAACAATGGATCGCGTTTTAAATGGAATGATTCTATTTAAATTCTTAAGATTCCCATTAAATGACTCAGGATACTATGATAAATATTCATCTTTTTCAGAAATTAATCAAGTCTGGGATAGAAAGAAACATCTAAAACGAAAAAGATGGTCTCAAGAATAAAAATCGTAAAAAATAAATAAGGAAACAATTGTGGTAACAGATACTATTTCAGATATGTTAACGCGCATACGAAATGCAAATATGGTGAAACATCAAATTGTGCAAATTCCTGCGACGAAAATGTCAAAAGCAATTGCAACAATCTTGAAAGAAGAAGGATTCATTGAAGATTTTGAGACTTATACAGAGAATTCATATGAATTCTTACTTATGTCTTTAAAGTATAAAGGTCAATCACGTGAGCCTGTTATTTGTAAAATTGAACGGGTAAGTAAACCTGGTTTACGGGTTTATGCAAATGCCAGAAAATTACCGAAAGTCTTAGATAATTTAGGTATTGCTATTATTTCAACATCGAAAGGAGTAATGACAAACTTAAAAGCAAAAGAACTTGGTATTGGTGGTGAAGTATTATGTTATATTTGGTAATTGGAGTAACTAAAGACTATGTCACGTATCGGAAAACTACCAATTAAGGTACCAACAGATGTTGATGTAACTTGTAATGGACTAGATATTACAGTTAAAGGAAAATTCGGCACACTACAAAACAAACTTCCTGATGTTCTTGCAATTGAGAATACTGATGGAACATTAGTTGTTAGTGTGAAAAATCAAACACGAAATAGTCGTGCTTTACATGGATTGTATCGAACATTAATTAACAATATGATAACTGGTGTTTCAGAACAATTCCAAGTAACTTTAAATTTACAAGGTGTAGGTTACCGTGCTGCTGTGCAAGGTAAAAATATTGTTTTAAATTTAGGTTATAGCCACCCGGTTGAAATGGAAATTCCAGAAGGACTTTCAATTGAAGTCGTAAAAAATACGACAATCAACTTAAAAGGTTGTGATAAAGAAAATCTTGGTTTATTTGCGGCTAAAATTCGATCTTGGCGTCCGCCCGAACCTTATAAAGGTAAAGGTATTCTTTATCAAGGTGAAGTTGTTCAACGCAAAGCTGGTAAGTCTGGTAAATAAGAAGACCGCTAAATTTGAAAGAAGTTAAACACGAGATTAATATTAAAACGAAATCAAATTATGAAATTTTCAAAGCGAGTTTTATTAAAGCTTAAAAACAAAAACAAAAAGTTAAAACCGCAAAAATACAAACGATTAAAACGTGAAAGTTTACGCGGACGAATCAAAGGAACATCTGAACGCCCTAGATTATCCGTTTATCGATCAAATGAAAATATTTATGCTCAAATTATTGATGATACAACATCAAAGACGTTAGTTTCATGTTCAACATTAGATCGTGATATTAAGTTAAATATCAATAATGGTCGAACATGTGAAGCGTCAAAACTTATTGGGCAAAAATTAGCGGTTCTTGGTCGACAAAAAAATATTTCAAAGATTGTCTTTGATCGAGGTCCATATCTTTATCATGGACGTATCAAAGCTTTAGCTGAAGGAGCAAGAGAAGGTGGGCTTCAGTTTTAATAATTAAATTGAAAACTAAAACTATAAGTTTAATACATTTTATGAGTACCGATTTAAAACAAGTTAATAAATCAAAAAGAAATTCCCAACGTAACGATAACTCAAAAGAGTTAAAATTAGTTGAAAGATTAATTAAAATTGGTCGAGTATCAAAAGTAACAAAAGGTGGGAAAAAGTTAAGTTTCCGTGCCATTGTTGTTGTTGGTAATGAAAACGGTCAAGTTGGCGTTGGAGTTGGAAAAGCAGATGATGTTGTTAATGCTTTCAAGAAAGCAAAAGCAGATGGACGAAAAAACTTAATCAATATTCCAATTACAAAAGCATTAAGTATTCCTCATGATGTTACAGGTTCATTTGGTGCCTGTAACATTATTATGCGCCCATCCATTGAAGGTTCTGGTGTAATTGCAGGTGGTGCTGTACGAACAGTATTGGAGGTTGCGGGAATTAAGAATGTAATTGCAAAACAATTAGGTTCAAATAACATTTTAAATAATGCTCGCGCAGCGGTTTCAGCTTTAGATAATTTAACAACTCGTACTGAAGTTGCAAAAAAACGTGATTTACAGTAATTCTGTAATTAATAAACGATAAAATCTGGGCAAAGAAATGAAACAAACAGATGATAAAAATATTTTACTAACTCGACTTTTATTAAGTTTATTAATCTTAATATTTATTCGTATGGGAACGTTTCTTCCAATTCCTGGTATTAATCATGGACACTTAGCGTTTTATATCGAACGTCATTCTACGATACAAACTTTAGTCAGTACATTTGCTGGAGGTAGTAGTGTTGTAGTTGGTCTGTTTACGTTAAATATATTCCCATATATTAATGCATCGATTATTATACAGTTACTTGTTAGTCTAGTTCCAAGTCTCTCAAAATTACAAAAAGAAGGTGGTGCGGAAGCGCGTCGCAGTATTAATTCATTAACACGTTTGTTAACGCTAGGCTGGGCCTTTATCCAAAGTAGCAGTGTAGCATTTTATTTAAAACGTGCGTTATTTGATTGGAATTATCTTTTAGCCTTTGAAATCGTTATTTGGTTAACCACAGGTGCTATGATTGTACTTTGGTTAAGTGAACTTATAACTGAATATGGTTTAGGTAATGGTGCTTCACTTCTTATCTACACCAATATTGTTTCAAGTTTACCTGGTTTTGTCAAACAACTTGCTCGGGAAACTAACGATACTATTCCAATTGGTTTATGGTTTGTAAGTGCAATTATTTTCTTTCTTGCACTCTATGGGATTGTCTTATTACAAGAAGGTGCTCGAAAAGTACCATTAATTTCATCAAAACAATTAAATCAAACGTCGTCACCATCACCGGGGTCATCAAATTTAGGATCGTATAATTTTATCCCGTTACGATTTAATCAAGCAGGTGTAATGCCGATTATCCTAACAACTGCAGTCTTAGTTATTCCAACTTACATTTATAATTTAGGTTTATTACCAGTTCAAATACCAAGTATTTTAACTCTTCCACCTTTTGCAGCATCGTCAAAAGTCTTGTATTGGATTAGTTATTTTGCTTTCGTATTAATATTCAGCTTATTTTATTCGACTATTGTTGTTAATCCAAAAGATCTTTCGGATGAATTACAAAAGATGGCTGTTAGTATTCCTGGGGTGAGACCAGGACTTGCAACCGCATTCTATTTGAAAAGAGTGATGAAACGTGTTACATTATTAGGGGCAATCATGCTAGCAGTTTTAGCAACATTACCGCATGTAATTGAGGCACTTTTATCATTATCCGGTGTAAGTAATTTAGGGACAACATCATTACTAATTTTAGTTGGTGTAATCTTGGATGTAACCAGAGAAGTACGAAGTATTATTTTATCAAACATCTATAATGATATGTTTGAATAAACAAACGAAAAAATTTATTAATTAGGTGAGAATTAGAAAATGAAAGTTCGTCCATCAGTAAAAAAAATGTGCGATAAATGTCGTGTAATTAAACGTCATGGGAAAATTATGGTAATTTGTCCCAATGCAAAACATAAACAACGTCAAGGCTAATAATTTAAAGGAGTTAATCACGTGGTAAGATTAATGGGTGTTGATTTACCAAGAAATAAACGAGTAGCATATGCTCTTACATATATTCATGGTATTGGTATTACATCAGCAAGAAAGATCATCGAAGTAGCAGAAATTAATTCAGAAACACGAATCAGTGATTTAACAACTGATCAAACAATTGCGTTACGTACAGCTTTAGAGTCAAGTGACTTAAAGTTAGAAGGGGATTTACGTCGTTTTAATGGATTAAATATAAAACGACTAAATGAAATCAATTGTCATCGTGGGAAACGCCATCGAAATAGTTTACCAGTCCGGGGTCAACGAACACGGACAAATGCTCGTTCAAGACGAGGAGCAAAGAAAACTGTTACAGGTAAGAAAAAATAATATTATTTGCAAATTAAATTTTATTAATTTAACATTTTATTTTATATGGCACAAAAAACTCGTAAAACAACCTTTAAAAAAGATAAAACCAATTTTTCAAATGGGGTTGTTCATATTCAATCAACTTTTAATAATACAATTGTCACGATTACAAACGGGGCAGGTGATACAATTTCATGGGCTTCTGCAGGGAGTTCAGGATTTAAAGGTGCTCGAAAAGGAACACCGTTTGCTGCTCAAACCGCAGCAGAAAAAGCAGCCTTAGACGCTTTAAGTAAAGGCATGAAAACAGTTGAGGTTTTAGTAAAGGGACAAGGATCAGGACGTGAAACTGCTATTCGATCAATTGAAGGAGCAGGTTTTGAAGTTCTTTCAATTCATGATATAACTCCTGTTCCACACAATGGGTGTCGTCCTCCAAAACGTCGTCGTGTTTAAAACTAAATAGGCTTTTAAATTTTAAAATGAATTTAATTCATAACTATGAATAATTTCTATATAAAGTGCTTGAAATCTGAAAAAATCAATTCAGGTTCAATGTATGGACAGTTTTTAATAAATTCATTACAACCAGGTCAAGGTATAACAATTGGTAATTTATTAAGACGAGTTTTACTTAGTGATTTAGGTGGAACAACAATTACTGGTGTTAGAATTGCTGGGGTACGTGATGAGTTTTCAACAATTCCAGGTGTTCGAGAAGACGTTCTTGAGATTTTATTAAATCTAAAAGGAATTGTTTTAAAAAATCAAACGACTGAAACACAGTTTGGGCATTTAAAAGTTAAAGGTCCAGCTGTTGTAACAGCAAATTCAATTCAACTTTCTTCAGATTTAGAAGTAGTTAATCCCAATCATTATATTGCAACAATTTCTACTTCAAATTTACTTGAACTAGAACTTAAATTTGAATATGGGACTGGTTACAAATTAGCAGGACAAACATTTGATAAAAAATCACAAGATTTTTTACAAATTGATGCTATCTTTATGCCAGTTCAAAAAGTTGATTTTAAGATTGAAAACGTTTATGATAATTCTAATTTTTTAACAGAACGTTTGTTCCTTGATGTCTGGACAAATGGAAGTATTTCACCAGAAGAAGCAATTTCATCTGCTTCACAATTTGTTATTGATTTCTTTAATTCATTACTGGAAAATCAATTAGCAGAAGAAGTAAATGAAGCTACAAGTGAAAATGTAACAACACCGAAAAATCCGCATACGAATATTGCAATTGAAGAATTACATTTATCAGTTCGCGCTTATAATTGTTTAAAACGAGCACAAATTAATACAATTGGTGACTTGTTAGAATATTCACCGGAAAAATTACAAGAGCTTAAAAACTTTGGTCGAAAATCAGCCGATGAAGTTTTCACAACTCTTAAAAATAAATTAGGAATAGTTTTAAAATAAGTAATTATTTAATTTCAATAACCACAATTTTATGAATGAAACATTTATTCCAGTTTCTGATTATACAAAAAGAAAATGGTATGTAATTGATTGTAAAGGTAAACAACTAGGGCGTATTGCTACTGTTGTTAGCTCCGTATTAGCAGGGAAAACAAACTCGTATTATCATCCATCATTTGATACAGGAGATTACGTAATTTTAATTAATGCGGAACATTTAACATTAGACCGTGAATTTAATAAGTTCCACGTATATAAACCTGGTCGACCTGGTCGCTCATTAAAACGTTTAATTAATGCGTTACCTCAACGTATTATTGAAAATTGTATTTTTGGTATGATGCCAAATGGTATAGCTAAAAAACAATTAGCAAAACGATTAAAAATTTACGAAGGTCCACAGCATCCACATGGAGCACAAACTCCAATAGAATTAAATAATTTTGATTAAGGATAGATAAAAATATTTATGAGTACTAAATTTGAATCAGTCTTTCAAAAAGATACTATTGGTGTTGGAAGACGTAAACGAGCAACTGCTCGAGTATTTCTTGTTCCAGGAGAAGGAAATATTGTAATTAATAAAGTTCCAGGTGAAAAATATTTACAATATAATGTAACATATTTAAACACAATTTGGGCTCCATTAAAAGAAGTTAACTTAGATAAACAATTTGATATTGTAGTTTTAGTTAAAGGTGGTGGTCTTACTGGACAAACAGAAGCAATTCAATTAGGCGTAGCACGCTTGTTGTGTAAAATGAATCCAGAGAATCGTCCAGTTTTAAAACCTTTTGGTTTCTTAACACGAGACGCACGAATTAAAGAGCGTAAAAAATATGGATTACGAAAAGCAAGAAAAGCGCCGCAATATTCAAAACGTTAATATCATACATATATACCTATATAAATAAAAAAATATGCCAAAAGCTGAAATTCATCCTAAATGGTTTACAAATACACCAGTTTTGTGTGATGGAAAACCTCTTTGTTATACAAGCTCAACAAAAGAGGAATTACAAGTTGATGTTTGGTTAGCAAATCATCCTTTTTATACAGATTCTCAAACACTAATTGATAGTGAAGGACGTGTAGAAAGATTTATGAAAAAATATGGAATGGACTCAACTGAAAACTAAGTTCTCTATTTACTTTTAAGAATTTTATATTTACTTACTAATTTTAAAAGATATGCCAACTATACAACAATTAGTACGTTCAAGACGTATACAAATTAAGAAAAAAACAAAGTCGCCAGCCCTTGTTAATTGTCCACAACGTCGTGGGGTTTGCACACGTGTTTATACAACAACACCGAAGAAACCAAATTCGGCAATTCGAAAAGTCGCCCGTGTTCGTTTAACATCAGGGTTTGAAGTAACGGCTTATATCCCAGGAATTGGCCACAATTTACAAGAACATTCTGTAGTACTAATTCGGGGTGGTCGAGTAAAAGATTTACCAGGTGTTCGTTACCATATTATCCGTGGTGCATTAGATAGTGTCGGGGTAAAAGATCGAACTCAAGGTCGTTCAAAATACGGTGTTAAAAAGCCAAAGTCAGATAAATAAATTATTATAAATTCTCTAAAGTAGTTTAAATTCTGGATTATGGAATAAAATATATCAATTTTCATTTTCTGTCTCGCCGAATTTTCCCCTACTTTAGAAAACTTATACTTATACATAAATTACATTCATTTTTAAATAAATTGATCTTATGTCTCGTCGAAATATTTCAAAAAAACGCTTCCCTGAAGCTGATCCAACTTACAACAGTTATTTAGTAAGTTTATTAATTTCTCGAATTTTAAAGTCTGGGAAAAAGAATTTAGCTCAAAATATTGTTAACGCTGCATTTGAAATTATCAAAGTAAAAACAAATGAAGATCCATTAGTTGTTTTTGAAAAAGCAATTCGAAACGCAAGTCCTGTTGTTGAAGTAAAAGCCCGTCGAATTGGTGGTTCAACATACCAAGTACCAATTGAAGTAAGTGGCTTCCGTGCAACAAATTTAGCGTTACGATGGATTATTCAGTACTCACGTCAACGTGTTGGTAGAAGTATGTCAATAAAATTAGCTAATGAAATTATTGACACAGCAAACGATATCGGTAATACTATTAAAAAGAAAGAAGAAACACATAAAATGGCAAATGCGAATAAAGCTTTTGCACATTTCCGTTACTAATCAGTAACAATAGGTTCTCGCTAAAAGCCCGTTATATTATATTATCGAACTTAAACTTTAAAGGAATTTTTAGATATGGCACGCGAAAAATTTGAACGTACAAAGCCACACGTTAATATTGGTACAATTGGTCACGTAGATCATGGTAAAACAACATTAACAGCAGCAATTACAGCAACTTTAGCTTTAGATGGAAATGCTGCTGCTAAAGGTTATGCAGATATTGATGGTGCACCAGAAGAACGTGCACGTGGTATTACAATTAATACAGCACACGTTGAGTATGAAACAGAAACTCGTCACTAT
>Ga0008459J53047_1004293_pt1 | contig 13702 bp, 22 predicted proteins | sample AOAMet_54_BLW_10_FD_53047 | JGI IMG/M metagenome (IMG submission 53047)
CACCAAATAATCTAAGCGAATTCAGAAATGTTACTTCCCGTTTCAGCAAAGTGATGCACAACACCATCTCACAACTCGAGTCAGAGTTCACAATCAATGTTATGAAACTAGAGGGAACAATGGAGGAGAACTCCAAGAATTTACCACTACTCAAACAAATTGAGGGCCAATTAGAGGTTCTAACCAAAAAAATAAACGAAGTACTAGGCGATATAAATGAAATGAAAAATACAACAGTCAGTAAACCTAATGACGAAATTAGATACTGGAAAAGCAAGGGAGCTAAACTAACCAAAGCTTACAAACTGGTCAATGATGAACGTGTTAAGGTTTTAGAAAAGACGATAGCTTAATCAATTGACCATTCCACAGAGAAGCGCAGCAATAACATATTGGAAACCTAACGCAAGTCGCTAGAGGAACTACAACGCGAGTAAATCAAAATAAAGGAGGATGAAAACCTAGTGTGCACGTTGGAACGCCACTTCAATGCGATAGACTCCAACTCGCACAAAAAGGATACCGGCCTGGATAGTCTGAAAGAACCGATCACCAACCTAATCAACCACCTCAAGCTGATCTGGATGAACACCAAGCACTTCCACAAGGACATTGCACGGTTCAAAAACCTGATGGATGCGGTTGAGAAGGAAATCAACAACAAGGTGCAGAAGGTGGTGTCCGGCAAGCTACGGAACATCACTGAAGCCAAATTCGAGTTGGGCGACCTCATGGCCGAGGTCAAAAGTGGCATGCAAGTGGCGCAAACATTCGAGGATGTGTACACTGCCACCAAACGCGACGTCAAAGAAGAGAATTCAGAGTATTCATGGGACGAGTCACCTGAACTGTTCAAGGAGACCAGGACAACTGTATCTAGACTCAATGAACTGTAGGATAAGCTGTAGACCATTGAAATGTTATACGGACTCATTGACAATGAACTAACTCAGGTTATCGGAGATGCTAATTTCCTTAAAGAGTCCAAAGAAGCAACCTTTGATATGTTCAAACTGTTCAAAATGCAGGTTGAAAAGTTGTTCGACAAATCCAGACAAGAGGATTTCAATAAGCTAGTCAAAGACTTTGAATTGGCACGAGGCAACTTGGACTTGAAGATAGGTAGGGCTATCAAAGAGCAATTCGCTTCAGTGAGGTCATCTATTGACAAATTCAAAATGCTGGAGAAATTCAAAAACATCAACAAAGTGCTGAAAGACAACTCGTCTGACAACTTCACTGAAGTTCTTGAAGACTATACAAAAGTGGAGTTAAGGAACTAAACCGAAATATTCTATATACACAGATCTAACCCGCCGGTGTCTGACACCATCCCCTACTTTGCACGCAAACTCATATGGGCTAAACAACTCTAACACCGCGGTTAGTCTCCCTTCGCATATCTAGCTAAAAACCAAGAAAAGCTGGACATCGAAAAGACTCAGAAAAATAGGATCATTGAAGCATTCAAGAAATTCCGTAAACTCTTCTAAGGTGAGGATGGAAAGGTCGGATACATCGGCGAAGTCGAGAAAGACTGGAAAGACCACGGAAGAGAAGTACTGAAAAACTTATCTACCAAAAAGATCATCAAGGAAATCAAAGACACTCACAGCAAAGACAAAAACCTTGACCACACCAACCGCAAATTCCAAGTCGAAATGATTGATGACGTTCTTGAATTCATCAAGGAGGCTAAATAGATGGACTCTCTCGGAATTGAGTTAAGCAGGAACATTCAGAATCTAGTTTTGAATGAGTAGAGGTACTACGAGGAAATCAGTGGTCTCAAATACATGCTCAATGAGTACAATGAAATCCAAAGGAGTTTCAAGTCATTTGAAAAGAAAACTATTATGAGCGAATACCTTAAAGATTTAGGCAAAACAATCGACGAAGGAACCCAGAAAGACTGGAAAAGTATCAACAAGCGTACTTAAATTGACCGGTGCACTGGAGAGATCAACAAAATCAACAAAACACGTCTAGCTATCTTGAAGGAGCTGAACACCATCAACACTAGTATCACATACATCTGGAGATTGGACCTAATCAAACTAGCCACCGGCAAACCATCAATGCAGGAGTTTATTAACGAGATGAGCGAAGAGATCCGCATGCACAATACTACACTCGCATCGCAGATGGAGGCTATACGCGCAGCATGCAACATCATTGAATTCACTATCAAGACTTACCAGCAACAGCAAAGCACAAGCAAGAGCGACAAAGACCCTAAAACAGGTCTGAAGATGTACGAATCACTCAGGATGTTCAAATTCTAAGTTGAAATTAGGATTCTGAATTCACTGATAAAATGCATTACTAAAGGTTTGAACACTCTTGCCGTGATGTTCTGTCTGACTGAACGACTGCTGAGACTGAAAGGGTTTGACGACAAGCTGCCTTGGCTGTTCAAAATCTCAATCCAAACCATCATGCCTGACGTCACACTCGACCCCATGCCCAAAGATGTGGTTGATAACATGCGCTCACTGGTCAACCAAGTTTAAGACATAGGCAGGAATATGCCCCGATTCAAAGACTAAGACAGGAGTGGGAACGACGACAAAACCAAGAATCAAACACCCATCTTTGAACTGTTTAAGGAAGGGGATTTAGCTGCATACACTGATCTTGAAGACTTTGCTCACACATTTTAAGGAGATACTCAAAACCACAAGATTCTTAATTTGCTGAAGAATGGTCTTGAAACTAATTTGACTGAAGATAACTTGAACAAGATCAAACAAGAACTAACTCAGAAAAAAGAAAAACTTAAACTTACAGAGAATATTGAACTTATTGATCTTAAAAGTTCACCTGAGAAATACTTAACTACTATGTACATTGAGAAACAAATGTAGCGTTACAAACTTATTTAAGACACATTCAAAGACCAACAGGAATCAGGTTCAAATCTCATCCGCAAAGAATTCTAGGTAGTGGATCTCAAAGATTTCAATCAGGAAGTCATGAACAAAGCATATGAAAACCTACAGAAATACGGCAAACAACTCTTGCTTAAAACCAAAATGGAGTAAGAAGAGTTCAGAAACATATGCGTGGAATATGAACAAGAAATCAACGAGAAGGCGTCGAACATCACCAAACTGAAACTGATCCTTGAACGCATTGCGCAAATCCGCAACGAGTCCCACCGCATGCAGATCACCATGTAGTCCATAAGGGAACGTGTGCGCACTTTCTTCATGTACCTTTCCTACCACTACCTGCTCAACACCGAAGCAGACCGCGAACTGGTGGAGATGATGCTTGAAATCAAAACCATCTACAAAAGGTGGGGTGACATCGTTGATCTCACCTACAAAAAGCAGAGTGACATGAACGAAGAGAACAAGTCATTCGCAAATGACACCAAGAAGACTGACTACGACTTCAGTCTGCAAATCGCTGACTTCAACGGCCAGTTTAACAAAAGTGGCCCTCAGTGCAAGGTCCCTATTGAAGAAGCACTGGAGATTTAAGATGACTTCACCATCAGGTTAAATATTCTTAAAGAGAAGAAAGACTCCATTACCAAGGATCAGAAGTTGTTTGATCTGCACATTAGCAAGTAAGAAAAATTGTCAGCTGTTGATGAAAAACTCAATCATATCAAACCGATATTTGAGATTTTTAGGGGGTATAAGAAGAAAATGGATGAGTTTATGTCATAGTCGTGGAAAGAACTTGTGACTAAAGATCTGAGAGCTTTTGCAGAAGAATTGCCTAAAAAAATCCGTAAAGATCTGAGAGGTAAAAACTACGAAAATGAACTTCAATACACAAATTTGATGCAAAAGATTGATGAATTGCGTAAAAACACTGAATTGATCGAATGTCTTAAAGTGGAGGGCGTGAAAGAGGTGCACTTCAAAGAAATATCCGAAGAAGTCAAAGTGAATATTAACACCGATATGAAAACTATGACAGTGTCTGATGTCATGAAACTGAAATTGTGCGAGTTCGATGAATTCATCAGGGAAATTGCAGAAAAAGCAAAAACACAAGAGAATCTTGAAAAAGATATCCTTAAAATCGAATCCACATGGAAGGAGTACCCAATGAACATTGTCAAGAAAGACCGTGACGGTAAAAGTGTTTAGTTACTTTCCGGTACAGAAGATATCAGGGCCAAACTTGAAGAAGATCAATATATGGTGTCTACAATGGCAACTGATAGAGGATTACTTGACAATCCTGAATTGAAAGCTAAACTAAAGAAGATTGAGGAACAACTCAATGATGTTACTGAAACTGTTGAACAGTGGTCATTTGTGCAAACCAAGTACATGAATCTCGAAATCATTTTCAAAAATGATGAAATCAAAACACAGTTGAAAAGTGAAACTAAGGAGTTTATGAAACTTGACAAAGATTACACTAAAATCGCAGAGAATGCGTACAATAACCGCGCTATTCTTGGTATATGTAATAAAAACACTTGTAAACAACTGGAAGAAATTCTCAAAGGGTTGGAAAATTGTCAACGCAACCTATCCAAATAGCTTGATGACAAGAAAACCAAGTGCCCGCGCTTTTAATTCGTGTCCAATGACGATTTATTGTGCATCCTCGGGTCACAAGATCCTAAAGTGGTCCAAGACTTTTGCAGCAGCAAGCTCTTTGACAATTGTAAAATGCTAATGTTCACCCCTACGCAACTCATTCAAGGCATGATCTCCGACGAGGATGAGAAGTTTGAATAGAGTGAAAACGTCAAACCCGAGGGCAAAGTCGAAAACTGGCTCAACAAAGTAGAGGATGAGATGGTCAGTTCACTGAAGAAGTTGTGTAAAGAGGGCATCTTTTACTAAAGTAAATAGAAAAGGAATGACTGGCTGAAAGACCACTTGGCGATGGTTGTGATTGCATCTGAAACGGTGTGGTGGACCTGGAGGGTAGAGGATACCTTCCGCAAGATCAAAGCAGGGGACAAAAAGGGAATGAAGAATGAATACCAGAAACAGTACCAGGAACTGGAAGACTTGACCGACTTACTCATTGAGACCAATGACAAGCAGATTAGGTTGAAGATCAACATCATGATTACGTGTAGTGTGCACTCCCGGGACATTGTGGGTGATTTCGTGCGAGACTCCATCCTGGACACCAAAGAATTCCAGTGGGAATCGCAACTCAGGTTCTACTTCGACAATGACACCGATATCATCAATGTGCAGCAGTGTACGTGGAAATACCAATAGTGTTAGGAGTACCAAGGCCTGAAAGACAGGTTGGTCATCACTCCACTCACTGACAGGTGCATCATGACACTTACCACAGCCATGAAATTCTAACTAGGCGGTGCGCCTGCAGGGCCCGCCGGAACTGGCAAGACTGAAACAGTCAAAGATCTAGCCAAGAATCTAGCAATCAGGTGTGTTGTTACAAACTGCGGAGAGACAATGACCAAGTACAATCTGGCTAATATCTAAGGTGGTCTGGCTAGTGCTGGATTTTGGGGCTGCTTTGATGAATTCAACCGTATCAATGAAGAAGTTTTGTCCGTTGCTGCGACCCAAATTGCTGAAATTCAAGACGCATTGAAGAAAAAGAAAGATGTGATAAACTTCGACGGGATCAGAGTTACAATGCGAGAAACTGTTGCGTTATTCATCACAATGAATCCAACTTAGCTCGGGAGAACTGAATTGCCAGACAACCTCAAGGCATTATTCAGACCTATGACAATGATTGTACCCGATATTGATCTTATTTGCGAAATTAAACTGATGTCTGAGGGATTTAAAGACGCTAGGGGACTTGCAAGCAAGATGGCCAAGTTGTAGCAACTGTGCGATGAAAAACTGTCGAAGCAGATGCACTACGACTTCGGCCTGCGCACCCTCAAAGCTGCACTGGTCATGGCCGGAGAACTGAAGCGCGATGACGGAAAAAGAGATGAATTCGGGATCATGATGAAAGCATTGCGTGACATGAACACACCACGGTTTACTTAGGAAGACCAGGAATTATTCTTTAGTCTCATTGAAGGACTGTTCGCCAACGTGGACATTACAAGAACCGATTTCCCGCCTATCAAGGATACTATTATCAGAATATTCGAGCAGGAAGACAAGCGTAATCTGGAACTTTAAGAAGCAGAAGCTATTCACCAAGTAAACAAGACAATTCATATGTATGAAACCATGTACACACGACACACTACAATGGTCGTGGGTCCGACTTGTGCTGGTAAAACAACAATTATCGAAGCATTGAAGAACGCGAAGACTGAAGATGGCATCAAGACTAGGATCTGGCGTATCAATCCTAAAGACCGCCCCGTCATTGAACTTTACGGGTTAGCCAATGCAGACACGGGTGACTGGATCGACGGCATGTTGTCAAAGATCTATAGACAGTGCAACGACAACAGAATCAAACTGAAGGATGAAGAAAAGTGGATAGTGTTCGACGGGGACATTGACGCGAAGTGGATCGAGGACATGAACAGCGTGATGGACGACAGCAAACTGCTGACTTTATCAGGCAGTGACAGGATTGCGCTGCTGCCGCACTGCAAGCTGATCCTGGAAGTGGACGACCTGGCCTAGAGTTCCAAGGCCACCATCTCACGCTGCGGGGTGGTGTAGATGGACAATGCACTCCTCGGGTACAAACCCATGTAGTAGAGGTGGTGCAAGTTAGGGTTCACGGATGGCAATTCCAATATGCAAGAAAACGTACGCCCTGACAAAGTGCGTGAGAAACTGGAGGCTTAGAATGACAACTTCATTGAACCACTGGTGAAGTTCTTGAAAGAGGGTTTGGATGACAAAGAAAAGAAAGGGGCGCTCATTGAATTGCAGCCTAAGACAGAAATGAACCTAGTGCGCCAGATGTGTGTGCTCATGGATATTATCATGGAGGAGACTAAATTCTTTGAGAGTATGGAAGACGAATTGCTGCACAAGGTGTTTGTGTTTTCAGCCATTTGGGGCATAGGAGGCTGTTTAGACATCAGCGAGAGGAAGAAGTTCAACGAAAAGTTCAATACCTTGCTCGAGAACGAAGAAATATCGATTTCCAACATTGGCAAATCGTATTTCGATATCTAACTCGATGTTAAAGGACAAGACGTGGAGTATAAGAAGTGGTCATCACTTAAATTGCCTTACAGACCGCCTGAGAACGGGGAATTTTCAAAAATACTGGTTCCAACCGAAGAGACAGCAAAGTAACAATACTTAATCAAACTACACATCGAAAGAGGTCACTCCATCAACTTAATTGGCGAAAGCGGCGTGTCCAAAACTGTAGTTGTCAAGAATTTCCTCCAATGTATGGACACAGAGGAGTTAATCATCCTGAATCTTAACTTTAGTTCCTCAACAAAATCAATCGACATGTAAACCTGGCTCATGGAATGCCTCGAAAAAGACATAGGTAAAAACATGAAACCCAAAGGAAACAAAAACTTAATTGTTTTCATCGACGATATGAGCATGCCGCAAAAAGACCCCTAAAATACTCAACAGGTCATAGCATTCTTAAAGTTCCTATTTGAGTTCAAATAATGTTGGGAGAGAAAGGGCACTCTCGACCAGATCTACATAAAAAAGGTTAAATACATCATGTCTATGCTTCCTCCGGGCGGAGGACGTAATTCCCTTGATCCTAGGTTTATCACTCAAATCAACACATACGTCATGCACGAGAGTATGGATGAAACCAAAATGTAGATATAATACCAGATCTTGAAGGGGCATATTGACAAATTCTGGAGTGGTAACAAGAAACTTGAAATCATGACTAAGGAAATGGCAGCCATGACTGTTAGGACCTTTGATGAACTCGGCAAAAAGCTATCCAGGACTCCAATTAAGTTCCACTACATATTTAACATGCGAGACATTAATAAAGTTTAAGAAGGCGTGATGCAGTCTACTATTGACAAATTTGAAACTACCAAAGACTTCGTTAGGTTATGGCGCCATGAAATGCACAAAGTAGTCTATGATCGGCTAATGACCGCTGAAGACAGAAATATTTTCGAGGAGGAAATCATTCCGGAAGCACTCAAAAAGGACTTCTCAGAATCAGCTGAATTTGCGATGATGAATCCGATTCTGTAGGGCGACTTCCTAACCCTGGACCCAGGTATGGACATGATCGACCAGTGGAGGCTGTACGAGGATGTGGGTGACTAGGACCACATCAAGCCGCAATGGGTCAAAGTCCTGGACGTCTAGAATGAAGAGAACCCGCCCATGGAGTTAGTCATGTTCAAACAAGCTCTCTAGCACACCGTGACCATCTCGCGTATCTTCCGAATGCCCCGCGGCAATTCACTCATGATCGGAGTGGGTGGGTCAGGCAAGACATCAACTTGTAAACTAGCTGCATTCTCCTCGGGTATGAAGTTGTTCACCCTAACGCTATCCAGGAATTACAATTTGGAATCTCTGCTTGAGAACTTCAGAGAAATGTATGAAAATGTTGTCGCGAGACCTAAAGTGTTCTTATTCAATGACTCTCATATCGTGCAGGAAAGTTTTCTGGAAATAATCAATACTGTGATTACGAATGGCATGGTGCAAGGCATCTAGAATGACGGTGAAAAGGAGGAACTGATGCGACCACTGCGGCAAGACATGAAGAAAGAGGGCATCATACATTCCGAAGAATGGAACTACTACTTGTCCAAACTCAAAGATAACTTGCACCTCTGTTTGTGCTTCTCGCCGGCAGGAGATGCATTGCGCAACAGGTGCCGAAACTTCCCAGGGTTAATCAGCAACTCCACCTTGGATTGGTTCTTTGAATGGCCCGAAGAGGCATTGCTAGATGTTGCCAATTACAAGCTGAGTGATTTCAATCTCACTGATGAAATGAAACCTGACGTTATACAGTTTTTCGCCAAATTGCATATATCAGTCAATGATTAGTCAAAAGATTACTATAAAAAACTAAAACGACAGAATTTTACCACTCCAAAACATTTCTTAAGCTTGATATCTCAATATCAAAAAATGCTCGAAAATCTAAGAAGAAACTATGAAGAAAATATCAAAAAATACAAAAGCGGTGTGTAAAAAATCAAAGAATCAGAAGATATCGTAAAAATAAAAAAGGAAGAATTGAACATTGAAATGGTCGAGTTAGAAAAAGAATTTGAAAAAGTCAGTACGCTCATTAAAGAAATTGATGAATCTAAAATCAAAACAGAAGAAACCACCATACAAACTCAGACACTTAACATCCAGATCGCTAAAAAAGTCGAAGAAGTCTCCTTGAAGCAAGAGAAAGCAAATATTGTGATGAAGGAGTCAGAGAAAGTGAAACAAGAAATTGAAGCAGCGGTAGAAGAAAACTTAGATGAAAAGAAGATCAAGGGATTGCAAGGGTTCATCAACAACCCGCCTTCTAAAATCAAATACATCGTGCAAGCAGTCAATTGTTTGAATCCGACTGGTTCTTCGTTTGGTAACAACTGGGAGGGATGTAAACAACTCGTCATGAAAGCAAGTGCGTTTTAATTCGGGATCAAGAATTTCATGACTACCGATGGGGCTGGACAAAAACTCAAAGCCAGAAATCTGCAAGAAGCTGATGTGTTTTTAAAACAACTGTAAAAAGAATGCGAAAGAGATTAACAACTAACGGATGTGTCTCAACTAGGCCCTGCGGTGAAAGATAGGGTGTCTTTGGAAACATTTGTATTGTAGCAATGGGTAACTATGATGCGCGATTGGTTCGAGTCCAAGAAGAGGTAGGACGAACAAGCAGTCACCCTAGACCGCGCGACCAAGGAATTGACGGAAGCCAAGCTACAGAAGAGTGAGCTGGAGGAGCGGCTGCAGCGCCTACTAGAAGAAATGAACCGCATGGAGACTGAGTTGAAGGAGAAGAAATCCAAACTGCACGAGCTGGAGGAGTCGCTGGCCGTTAAGAAAAAGAATCTCGAGATTGCTGAAAAGCTGGTGAGTGGCTTAGGTGATGAAAAAATATCCTGGAACAAGGAAAGAGACCAGTTAAGCATCATGTAAGAAAAGTTAGTGGGAGATTCTCTCTTATCGAGTGCGTTCTTGACATAACTTGGGCCATTTGAGTCTACATTCAGGAGGGAAATCATGTAAGAAAACTGGGTTAATGCCATTAGTACAACCTCCATACCCTATGACAAAGAGTAGAGGGTTACGAACTTCCTAGCGAGTGAGGTTGAAAAGACCAATTGGGAGTCAGAAGGGTTGTCCGCTGACACCCAATCGACTGAAAATGGCATCCTGACGTTGAAGTCGACGAGATAGCCACTGTGCATTGACCCGCAGATGCAAGCACTGAACTGGGTCAAAAAGAGTTTCGAGTCATCACTCAAGATCAAGTCGATGAATGACGACTACGCCAAATGGTTAGAGATCGCTATCAAACAAGGTGCGCCATTCTTGTTTGAAAATGTGACAGAGGATATTGATCCCATGGTTGTGCCTATACTCGAACAAAACTATCAATTGAAAGCAAACTCAGTCATATTGAATTTGAATGGACAAGAGTTAGAAGTGAACGAAAACTTCCGGTTGTAACTCATGACTAAAATCAGCAACCCTAACTACACCCCTGAAATATATGCATCCGCTGTGATTATCAATTAATCAGTGACACCCGATGGATTGAAAGAGCAACTACTTAATAGGATTGTAGATTTCGAAAACGCGGAACTGGAACGCAGGAGGAAAGAGAATGTAGAAATCATGTCTAGGAATAAACGCGAAAAGAAAGAACTCGAAGATGAACTACTTAAAGAACTTTCCAAGGAAGGAGATTTATTGCAAAACACAGCACTTGTAAGCAAACTAGAAGAGTCTAAGTGTAAATCAACACTAATCAACCAAATTCTAAGGGAAGGTAAAGAATCAAAAGAGAAGATTGACAAAGAACGTATGAGTTAAGAACTTGGTGCAATCAGAGGGCAAGTTTTGTAATTCGCACTCGATTGTCTTAGTGAAATAGAATAAATGTATAACTATAGTCTTTCTTAATAAATGAAGTTATTTGACAAAGCTCTGAGAACTTCCAAGCCAGATAAGAATTCGAAAACCAACAGACTCAAATAAATAATTAATACGAATACGAATATAGTGTAATTCTAAGGTTGCCTAGGCCTATTTGAGAAACACAAATTAATGTTTTCGTTCCATTTGACTTCTCGTATCTTGCTGAACCAAAAGAAAATCGATGTCGGATTGTTCAACTTCCTACTTCGAGGAAACACAAGTCTCGAACCTTCTAAGCAGCAGAAAACAGTCACATGGCTGTCTGATCAAAACTGGAAGGATATCGAGCTGCTGCAGATCCTAGACAAACGGTTCGTGAACCTGATCGAAGACATCCAATCGAATGAACAACTGTGGCGTAACTGGTAAGATAATCCGCTGCCCGAAGATGCAGAAATGCCTTGCGGCATGAGCGCGATGGACATCCTGTCCAAAATATGCATCTTGAAGGTGTTCAGGATTGACAGACTGAAAGAAGGCATTTCAATGTGGATCACAGACAAAATGGGACCAGAATAAGTAAAACCGAAGTAGCCTAATATTCACGAGATTTACAACATGTCAGACAACAAAACACCCATCTTGTATATACTCAGTCCAGGTGCAGATCCGCGGATTGATATTATCAGCAAAAAAGAGGAGTTAGAGATTAACATGTTTGAAGAGTCACTGGGCCAGGGGTCGGAGGATAAGGCCGAGGAGGCCATCCGCACTGCAATCGTGAAAGGCACATGGGTATTCCTGCAGAATTGCCATTTGCTCAAGAAGTGGTTGCCGAAACTGGATCAGCTGTTGGACCGGGAGGAAATGCGCAGGGCGCACAAGGACTTTAGGCTCTGGCTGACCACCAAACCCACCAACTAGTTCCCACTCGGCATCCTGCACAAGGCGAACAAAATCGTGATTGAGCCGCCTGATGGACTCGACGCTAACTTGCGTTCCACCTGGGCCAAGTTGAACGCACGTGACTTCGAATCGTGCATCAACCCTGAGTTCAAACCATTGGTCTACACGCTTGGATTCTTCCATGCTGTTATCCAGGAGCGCAAAAAATTCGGCAAAATAGGCTGGAATATCATGTACGACTTCAACGAATCAGATTTCGGAATATCGATCAAACTATTGAATTACTATTTAGGAAAAAGTCTTGAAGACAACGATGAAATGAGGCCTTGGGGTTCATTGAAATAACTGATCGGCGAGGCGATGTAAGGCGGGCGCGTGTCTGACAACTGGGACAGGCGTATCCTGAACACATACCTCGACGAATACCTGGGTGACTTCGTGTTTGACGTTAGGGAACCGTTTTACCTCTTCATCAACAAACAGCAAACCAACAAATATGTCATCCCCAAGGTGGATACCATCAGCGAGTTCCAGGAGTACATTTACGAAAACATCCCTACCAAAAACCCTCCGACAGTGTTTGGGTTGAACATCAACGCAGAAATAATCTACAATGCTAATTTCTCGAACAACATCCTAATGACTTTACTGATGACTCAAGCAACAGGCGACGAAGGGGGTGAAATCGTGAACAAAGATTTGTCAGTGAAAACAGCAGTCAATGACATCAACGGGAAACTGCAGGCACCATACGAGGAAGACAAAGTCAAAGACACCATCGACCAGTCCGTGGACGACCCTAAGGACCCAAGGTTCTAGTTCACGGCCGTGGTGCTCAAGCAGGAAATCGAACGGGTTAATAAATTGTTAATTGCTATCAAACGCAACCTGAAGGACATCTTGGATGCTATTAATGGTATTATAGGACTGTCAACCCAGTTGGAGGTCGTGTACAACGACATTTTCAACGGGTTCATTCCCGAAGCATGGAAGAAGTTGAGTCCGCAGACCAACAAGAAACTGGCCTCATGGATGACTCACCTGAGGAGAAGGATTGACCAGTAAAACGAGTGGATCAAGTGCGAACCCAACGTGACCTGGCTGTCAGGCATCCACGTGCCCTACTCCTACATGATAGCCTTGTCGCAACAGTTCTGCAAACAGAATACACTGGAGTTAGACAAACTGACCGTGGACACGCGGGTCACTACTTACACTGATGCCGGTAAAGTGCCTAGTAAACCGAAGAATGGGAGGTAGATCAGCGGAATGTAGATTGAAGGTGCGCGCTTCGACATGGAAAAGTTGGTGATCAAAAAGCAGAAACCTAAAGTGCTGATTTACGACATGCCTATTCTGCACATTGAACCTGTTTTGATCAGTAAACTTAAAGTGAGGGATAGGTACATGTGTCCGACTTAAGTCACATCAAGCAGGACCAATAATTCAGGTGAAGGGTTCGTGTACAACGCATTTTTGCCAACCAAAAAGCACGAAAGTCACTGGATTTTGCAAGGGGTAGCTATGGTATTAAATGATAATGATTGATAACTAAAATATAACAATTTGAAAGTTTACAATTTAAATAAGATTATTGGTGAAAGATAATGTTATGTCGGTAGATGAAGATTAAATTAAAAAATGTAATAAATTAGTGTAGATCAAAAGAATATTCAATAGTATTAAAATGTAATTAATGGAACATAGATAAGGTTATTTGACAATTATCAAGATGTATCGGATTATAAATTCAAAAAGAAAAATAACGTAAGAAAAAATATAAAAAAAATAAAAAAATATAAAAAAATATAAAAAAAAGAAAAGTTATTAAAGAATAGAAAAATTAAATGGAT
>Ga0008459J53047_1006051_pt1 | contig 13524 bp, 26 predicted proteins | sample AOAMet_54_BLW_10_FD_53047 | JGI IMG/M metagenome (IMG submission 53047)
GTCTTTTACCAATAAATTAAAAACTATAAACAGTTTATCAACCTTAGATCCAGGTATGAAAATGAAAAATACCATATCTAATAAGAATAAAATTGTAGAATTAAATAATATCAAAGAAATATCAAACAATATGGATTGCAAAGTCCCATTGGGCGTGCCACTCTTCGAGGCCATGCCGCAAGAAATAATCATTGAAAACTTCGAACCACTGCAGTCGATCACGCGCACGTTCAAACTGCGCAACCGCGATGCATACGGACGCATGGTCAAGATCTCCTTTCCGAAGTCATCGGTCTTCACCGTCAAACCCATCGCCAAGAACAAGGGCGAGACAAGCGAGGGCAGCAAGGTGGCATCAGGGATGGACATCACGTAGGTCTTGACCTTCAACCCAGACTCGAAACAGGACTACAAGTTCGAAATTACAGTTCAAACCGAGCGTGAAAAGTTCATGCTGCCTGTGATCTGCCACGGGTCTAGAATTGAGATACAAATCCCAGAGATGCTGGACTTCGGCTCCACTCCCGTTAAGTAACTCAAAGAACAAACCATCATGCTCAAAAACAGAGGCGACAAAGCCACCAAGTAACTGATGCGCACCAACCCGCCCTTCAACATTGACAGCAAGGAAGGGTTCCTCGACATCGGAGGCACGCGCCTTGTCAATGTATGTTACCTACCGACTAAAATCAAACACTACTCAGAACCACTCTACGTCTAACTCGAAAATGGGTCCACCAAGACCATCATGCTCGAAGGTGAAGCGCACAATGAAAACGTGCACATCAGCAAATCATACATCAAAATGGACGACACCTACATGAACCTTACCACTTCCAAAAACATCAAAATAGTAAACCACACTCCTTAGCCTGCCGAATTTGAATGGAAGACATTTTTCTCTGAGAAAGAGGAAACAGACAAAAAGACTTACCTGCTGCAGCAGCTGGACGACGAAGAATTGCAGGAGATACTCAAGCTAGACCCGTCAGACATACAGATGGACCTGGAGTCACTTGACTCCGACGACAGTTAGGACGAACAGGAACTGTCCGGACGCCGCGAAAGACTGCTGGAGGTTGAGAAGGACCGCATCAAGAGGAAGTTCAACCTGGTGCGCAAAGCCATTGAAGACGACAAACAACTCTACTCCGACGACGTGTTCTCGATTGAACCAATCAGCGGCCGCATCAACCCCAACTCGGAGTTGATCGTCACCATCATGTTCAAACCAGAAGGACCCATGCAGTAAAGCGGCCAAGCCTAGTGCAACATCACGTGCAACGAGGACCGACTGCCGCTGCAGATTGTAGGCCTCGGCCTCGGGCCACGCGCCGCATTCACCAACCTGGCCAACAACAAAAAAGAGTTAGGCGATGTGTACATCGACGACAAAGTGCACTTTTACCTAGACCTCGAAAACAAAGGCGAGATCGAGTCACGGTACTACTTGCAGCCGTCCAAGTCACTGTTTTCGAACTGTTTTAAGTTCTCGCAGACGGACGGGGTGCTGCGGGTGAAAGAGAAACACAAAATAAACGTGACGTTCATCAGCAACCGCCTCGGCGAATTCAATGAGGTGTTTAAGTGGGTGCTCAAGGACACCAACGAGTAGATTGCACTGAACTTCAAAGGCAATGTGATCGCGCCGTCCTTCGAGTTTGACGTGGACCGCATCAACTTCGGCCAAGTGTCGTTCAACTTCGACTACCAGAAACTGATCAAGGTCAAGAACATCTCGCGCGTTCCGTTTGTGTTCAAACTGCGCGTGCCGGGTGACGACACCGGGCTGGTGCAGGAATTCAAGCTGGAACCTTCAGTCCGCACCATCCAGCCGCAGGAAACGGCCATGGTCAACCTGACCTTCACGCCCGCGCAGGCCATCATGTAGGACACCTCGCTCGTGCTCGACATCGACCATGTGGGCGAGAACATGGCCTCCATACCTATCAAAGCAGAGTGCATCGTGCCCAACGTCAAAATCGAACCTAGCAATTCACTCGAGTAAGGCGAGGTGTACATTGAATACCCCTACACCAAGACTATCCTCCTGCACAACAAGTCGCAACTGCCCGCCAAGTTCGAAGTACTGCCGCAGGATGACAGCTCGAAGATACTAGCTATCATCAACCCGTCCAGTCCAAGTGACGAAATCGAACCAGTCAGCACTTACCAGTTGAACCTTGAAGTCATCACCAAAAAGACAGGCAGTATCAAGATTCCCGTCATCATCAAAATTGTCGGACAGAACACCTTGCCCACCAATATCAACGTGACCGCTCACTCGGTGGGCCCGGTCATGCACTGCAAGCAGGAAGTGCTTGAGTTCGGCAAAGTGGACGTGCTCAAAACACACGAAATCAAACTGACGCTCATCAACCAGTCGATCATCCCCGCAGAGTTCACGCTCTTCACTGCAAACCGCGAGTCGATATTCTTCGTCGAGGAGAAAGAGGGGCGCGTGGAGAAGAAGGGCACGCACGTGGTGAAAGTCTAGTGTTCGCCCGACGAAGCCATGAAGTTCAACGACACGCTGATGGTGCACGTGAAACACGGCACCGACTTGGAGATCCCACTCAGGTGCTTTGGCATCGGCAACACCATCACACCCGACATCAACCTCTCTGACATCAAATTTGGCGACCAGTACACCAGTGCGGAAGTCGAAACGGAGTTCTTCATCGCCAACAAAGGCCGCAAGGCAGTCAAAATCACATGGCAGAGAGTGCTCGATGCTGAACAAATCGAAAGGTACTTCAAAAGCATGAAGTCAGTCGAAATTGACAAAAGTAAATTGAAGAGTAAACGGTTCGAAATGGAGGATCCGTTCTTCGCTTTCAAAATCTATCCTGAGACATTCACACTCGAGCCTAGGACCGGCATCCACTTCACGGTGTAGGCCAAGTCTGCAAAACAAGGGCTGCTGTAGGAACGTTTCAACTGCTAGACCCAAATCAAAGACCAGCGCGACAACAAACTGGCCTAGGAAGCTAAGGTGGAAGCGAACTTCATCAACCCGTTGATCAAGTTCGACAAACCAGTGGTCAAGTTCGACTAGGTCTGGGCCGAGGACAGCGAACCGAACAAAATCGGGATCGACATGTCAGTCACGTCCAACTCGACGCTCGACACTGAATTCAGGCTGATGACCAAAGCGCCGTTCAGTCTCGACAAAGACCACTTCCAGCTCGGCCCCAAGGAGGACACCAAGTTCGTCGTCTAGTTCGACCCTGCCTTCACTTCAGACCGCGTCAACATGACCTTCAACGGCAAACTCAACGTGTGCCACGTCAAACACCCCTTCAGGGACGCACTGGACCTCAAAGGCACAGTTGAATAACCTAATCTGCAAATGGAGTAAAACAAGATTGACTTCGGCTGTCTGCAGTGTGACAGTACCAAGAAAGTCTACGTCAAAATCACTAACGTGTCCAAACTCGACGTCAATTAGGATTGGAGTTTCGTAGACATGGTCGACGAGGAAGGCCAGGAACCCGAGAAGAAAGATTAGGAGACTATCGAAGCCTTCACGATCATGCCGATCAATGGCATTTTGAGACCTGGGCAGTTCGAATTCATCGAATTCACTTTCAACGCCATCAGAGAATTCTCGGTCTTCGAAGCTCTGGCTTCGTGCGAAGTCAAAGGAGGACCTGAATACGACATTCAACTATTGGGCGAATCAAGCGTCATTGAGTTTGATTTCAGCACACGACTCGTAGACTTCGGCGACGTGCAGTTCAACGACTACGGGCTCGGTGAGTTCTAAGTCATCAACAAAGGTAAGATTCCATTCGAATTCAAAATCATCCTCTCCGAACTTTCACGGTCGAACATACTCGAAATTTAACCACCAATCGGCCGCCTGGGTGCATACGAACAACAGCGCGTCACGATGAAACTCTACCCTGGCATTCCAGACAAGATCGAAGAGACTTTAATCATCGAACTTGCATACTTCAAAACAGAAACCATCAAACTAGTTTGCCAGGGAATATACGAGGCGTGCACTTTCACGCTGCCAAGGAGACTCGCCGACGGCAAAATCATCTCGCCGAAAGACTCAGTGGACAACGCTCTCAAAAACCTGATCATCAGAAAGTAGGGCGAAGACTACGATGGACCACTCGAAGGCCTTGAACGAGGACTCGAAGAACTTGAATTCTAACCCGAGAACAAAAAGAAGATGAAAAACGAATTCTTCGCCACCAAGGCTGATACTGAAATCAAATGGATGACGGCAGATGCAGACAAGATACGCAAAATGACCTGCACCAAGTTGATCAAGAGGTTTGAGAAGAAAGGCTACACTTTGGGGTAACAGCTGGAGGAAGACTTTTAGGTTGCGCACTAGGAACTGGACTAGGGCAATATGGTGATCGGCACCACGCGCAAGAAGCAGTTCAAGCTCATCAACACGGGCGAACAGCCCCTTACCTTCGAAATCGAAACACGACACCTGCGCAAGTACAACCTCAGGATGGAACCTGAAAAACTAGTCAAACTGCCGCCCCGAGAAGAGCGTGTGATCACGCTCACTTAGATGTGCAAGAAGGACGAGGAACCAGGCCACAAACAGTTCAAAATCCCGCTCAACTTTACCAACGGCGTCAACACTCAACTCGAAATCAAGGTCTACCAGACCATTCCGGACCTTGAATTCAGCTCCACTGAACTCGACTTCAATGAAACCAAAGTAGGCTTTGTCAAGATCATCTACTTCCGCTTGGAAAACAACAAGGTTGTACCTGCTGAATGGAACTTCTTAAAGAACAAAACAGGCAAACCTAAGTCTGAGGTGTTCCGCATCTTCCCTGAAAGTGGACTGCTGCAACCCGGGGGGAAACAGAACATCAAAGTCATGTTCATCCCCAATGCGGGCCGGAAGTTCACGCAGAGCCTCGAGTTCAAAATCAAGTCCAACGAAGTGAGCAAGTTCGTGAACGTGAAGGGCGAGAGTTCCATCCCGAAAGTCAACTTCAACACCACTTTAATTAGCATCGACACCACGCTGCCCTAGATGCAGAGCGTGATGGCTCCGCTCACCATCTCCAACCCCAACGAAAGCAGAATTGAGATCCTGGTCGCTGAATTAGACGAAGAACACCAAAATGAAATCAAAATGCTGCACGAGTTCAACGAATACGAAAAAGACGAAGACGTCGCTTAACTGCCAGTCAGAACACCTGGCGACCCATTCTGGAAGGAGATATCCGACGTGTTGAAGAGGAACAAAAAGAGAGAGGAAATGAAGGCAGACTAAGAGGCACGCAAGGCTGCGGCTGAACAGCGCAGAGAGGAAAGGCGCGATGCACTCAGTCTGAAAATCAAGGAGTTGCAGGACAAAGCCACCGCCGAGGAGCCTGCTGCAGACCCTACCCAAGAGGAATTGGACGATGCCGAGCGCTTGTCTGAAGTCGAGGAACCCGAGTAAGATGCGGATGCTAACAAATAACCCCCTATCCGAGTGTTGAAACAACACATTAAGCACTACCTCATCATGGACGGTGGCGAAGATCTGAGTATCAAGAACACGATCAACTCCATTGTGAGCAGACAGAGGAGACTCAATCTGAATCTTTCTGAACTGATCGAGATGGTTCAGGAGGACCCTACCATTTGGGAATTCAGCGAGTCACTCAAGGAAGAAGTCGACAAAAAAGATGCTGATTACAATTCGTTGGTTGAGAAAAGAGCTGCCAAGAAAGGCAAGGCCAAGCAAGAAGCAGGGGAGCCTGAGATTGACAAAGAGTACACCATGCTGTAATTGGAAGACGAGACCATCAAAAAAGTGCTACACGAGGTAATAAAGCACCCTATGGCAAATGCGGGAGTGGTGTTTAATAATTTGGGGTCGAAACAACCTAAATAGTGGGAGTCTGAAGAGAAACTGCTCACTCTGCTTCTTGAAGTGCTCGACGGAGAACATCTTTCTCTAATCAAGCTCAATGAAATTGACATGACTGAACCTGTCATTGCCACTGAGGCATCAGAAGAATTCAAACAACCTACTGAACCTAAGGAGGAGGAAGAGCCTAAGGTCGACAAAGAAGCAGAGAAAGAGAAACTCAATCAAGGTTTGGACTCACTCAACGAAGAGATAAACTGGATTGTTGACAAATTTGAATCAGGCGAGACTGCAGACACCTCGGTGCTCAAAATTAAATTCAACAAATACTTCAAAACCCAGATGAAAGTTTTGAATCAGACCATAGAAGAACCTCAATTCCCGGATCCAGAACAACTCGATCTGCCACCTGATGTTACACTGCAGATCGTCAAGAAACCAAAACTCAACAAGTCGATCACACTTGACAAGAGGTTCAGACTTTTGTCGAAGCAGAAACGCGAGATTAAGGAAGAGGAGAAAGTCGAGGACCCCAAAGCCAAAGGCAAGGACGCCAAGGGCAAGAAGGTAGAAGAAACAGTCGAACAGGAGTTGCCAGAGTGGGAGTAGGTCGAAAAGACGCGGTGGATCCTGGAGCCTGAAGAGGAGTTAGAGTTGTACATGCAGTTCTAGTCTGAAACTCTGGGCGGTTATACCCAAGCGTATGAATTCCAGATGTGCAACACATTTGAGAGCGTTAAGTTCAGCGTAGATGCAGAGTGTGATATCCCGCGGTTGAACATGGACCCCAAATTGCTCTTCACCAACCACAGACAAGCATAGCCTAAGAAGTCCAATATACTCGTCAGTAAATCATGGATCACCTCAGAACAGCAATAGGACTTCGGTTCTCTGCTCATCAACAAACCCTGGGAGTTGCACAAGGAACAGCCTAAAAAGTTCAAACCCAACCGAGACGTGTAGAAATTCGTCAATGACGGCAAATTCGAAACCAAGGTGAGTATAGTGTACGAGTCTTTATTGAAGGAGGAAGGGCCAGCCTGTCCGTGGAAGAGCGAAACCAATGAATTCACCGTTGCGCCGGGATCTGTCTACGAGTATGAGCTATATGCACTGCCTACCGAGTTAGGGTTGTTCAAAGACCGCATGATCGTTATGGTCGATGACAATTCAGAACCGTACATCTACAAAATTCAGTGCGAAGGTTTCAGCCCGGAGATCAGCGTCAGTCCTACTGAAATTGACTTCGGAAACCTTCTGCTCAACCAATCACTGACAAGGCAAATTAAGATTGAGAACCCCTCCAAGATACCTGTGAAAGTATCTCTGATCCCTAATGAGACTGAACAAACTCAGTTCACGTTGAGTGCGACTGAATTTATAATCAAGCAATTCGACGAATACTAAGTGGATATTACGTTCTGCAGTCCTGAACAGAACAAGTTTGAATTCAACTTCAACATCGAGTAGACTGACATCGAGGATTGCGGGACTAAGAAAGATAAAATCCCAGTCAATATCAAAGCAGAAGCATTCCATGTTGTCTGGAACTTGTTGTACCCGGAAGAAAAAGACTTCCTCGACTTCAAACACGTTAGGGTAGGCGAGCAAGTCGGCAAGCAGGTTGCGCTCAAGAACAACGGACTCTAACCACTTTCGTTCACTCTCGAGTGCGCATCTAAACTGTCTAACAAAATATTCAAAGTCGAACCTCTCGAGGGCGTCATTGAAGCCGGCGCATCCTCCAATATAGACTTCTACTTCGAATACGCACAGAACTAGAGGCTCAAGCACGAACACCCCTCTGGCATCATCCTCAAAGTCTACGAGCACACTGAAAAGAAACAGACCAACGAGTACAGCATCCCAGTCAAAATCGAAAACGTGTTTTCCAAATACTTGGTCAACCCTCCGAACTCGATCAACTTCGGTGCGATGCAGTTCGGCACGCGCAAGAGCAGGACCATTGAACTCAGGAACGACGGCCACTTCGAATAACTCTTCGACATCCGCAAGGCAGCCGACGAGTTGCCCGAGCAGTTTAGATCCAGTCTCGCCGCAATGCTCGAACGCGACGCAGTCAAGATTGAAGCCAAGGTCGACCCCAAAGCCAAAGCAGCTCCTAAAAAGGACGACAAAAAGGGCAAAGGAGCCTCCGCCGACGGATACACGTGGGGCGACACCAACCTCAAAACAGGGTAGTGGGAGATCACTCCTTGCAGGGGATCCGTGCAACCCAATGAAACCGCCACGATCACTGTCAATTAAGAGTGCTCCGAACCAGTGATCTCAATCGAAAACTTGAAACTGCAGATCAGCGGCGCCAATCCAGCACTGGGGCATGACTGCAGTGAATATGAAATCATGGCTGAGTCGTGCATCCCCGGCATTGTCACTACAGACTACAAGATGATCTTCGAAGAACAGTCTACTCTCAAGAATCTACAAATGCTCGAGGAGGACGAGGAAGTCATGAACTAGTCCACATAGTTTGAAGACGAAAACCAGTTTGACTTCGGCACTTTGATTGTGTCCAAATAGCCGAATGGAGTCCAGGAGCGGATCAAAATCATCAACGCGAACAAGGTCAAGTGCAAGGTCAACATCAAAGTGGACAACAAAGACAAGGACGCGGTCTTCTCCGCAGAACCCACCAACCTCGTCATCAACGCACACGAATTCGCCTAGGTGAAACTGACCTTCAACCCCAAGAACATGCAGCTGTACCAAGGGTTCTTCGAGGCTGCGGTGGTGGACGGCGAGAGGGAAACCACGAGTCATAAACTGGCATTCCAGCTCAAAGGCACGGGCACCTAACCCACACTGACTATTCAAGAACCGCAGTATTTCAATGCTAACAACAGACTCCAGATTGACTTCGGCAAAGTGCGAGTCAAGAAAATGCTGTCCAAACGGATTGAACTCAAGAACTAGGGCCGGATCGAGTGTACCGCTCGGATTGAACTGCCAGGAGATGCGAACTTCTCACTCACGTGCGACAACACGGCTCCGCTCTTGAAGCCGAACGAATCATTTGAATTCTTCGTCAACTTTAATCCGAAATCAACAGGCCAGTCCCAGTTCAACCACGAACTCAATGTCAAAACACTCATGAACCCCTTCGAGAATATACCGATTGATCTCACCGGGATCGCATTCGAAGACGAAGTGCTGTTCGACGATTTGCCTGAAAACTCCGAAGATACACTCGATTTGGGTGACTGCTGGGTCAATACTAAGAAGGCTGTTTAGTTCACAATGGTGAACAATAGCAAAAACTGGCTGAAGTTCACTTGGCCGAACGACGCCTCGGGGAACAAACACGAGTGCATCACTTTCCTGCCGAGTATAGGCTAGCTTGCGCCCAACTCCACCAAACAAATCAACGTCTAGTTCTTGTCAGACAAGACAGTGCAACTCACCAACACCAATTTGCAGTTGACCACGGTGGGCATCACGGACGTCGCCGAAGACTGGGACAATTCCATGATCAACATCAGGTACATCTGCAAGAGTGAACACGAGTGGCTGCTCAAGAAGGCCGAGGACGCCAAGCAGGCGCAGCAGGTCAAGGGCAAAGCCAAGGCACCCGCCAAGGGCGCGGAAGTCAAGGAGGAGAAGCCTACTTTCGACCCGAACGAACCTTGTGACATCGCCTAGGAGGAAGTGAAAGCGGAACCGCAAATCAAAGTGTCGGACAACGTGCGCAACCTGCAGCTGATGGTGAACGCACGCTGCGACGAAGTAGAAATCCAATCGAACCTCGAGTGCATCAAGTTCAAGCCTACCATGATGTACACCACACGCTCCTACTACTTCACGCTCACCAACCCCAAGTCCATCGCGGTTGACTACTACATGGTCATGAAGGACGAGGACGACAACGCCGGCTTCGAACCCTTCAGCACTGACAACGAGTCAGGCCTCATTGAGCCCAACTCTCAGGTCAACATCACACTCAAGTTCAATCCCACTGAGGTTTAGGTCTGCAGGAGGAAAATGTACGTCTACATCAAGGGGCAGGATGCCAAACCCCTCTGCATTCTCGTGGAAGGCACCTCGGAAAGACCGATTTGCCACTTTGAACTGGACTCAAGCAAGCTGATTGAAAAACTGAAGGACATGCAGATCGAAGTGCCGCCTAGGAGTAATATTGTCGACGTGCAGAGTATCGGAACTAAGGTGAAGAACATGAAAAGGTTCTAGGTGCTTAACCCTACGAACGAAGAGTACGAATTCGACTGGGAGTAGCAGCCGGAAGACCCGATCTCACTGAATGCGAACTAGTTCAAGTGCCAGTAGAACCGCGGGCTCATTGTGACGGGCAAGAAGTAGGAAATGGAGTTCACCTACGCCCCCGAGACGACAGGCATCCACATTTCGTCCTGGGTGTTCCGCATCCGCTCGATGGGCATCGAGAGTCAGTTCTAGCTGGTCGGCGAGGTGGTGGAACCCAAGGTCATGTTCGACGTGCCGCGCCTCAACTTCAACCCGCTGCTGCTCAACGCCAAGAGTGTGGAGAAGATCAAACTGCTCAACAAGGACCACATCCCGGTCGCCTTCAACTTCTCACACGAGAGTGTCAAAGGGGAACCTAGGTAGCAAGACAGCTTGCACGTGAGCCCCATGAGCGGCGTGGTGGGGCCCAACTCGGCCTGCGAGGTCAGCATCACCTTCAAACCGCGCGCCGAAACCAACTAGAACTACAACCTCATCTGCAACGTGAAGCGCAAGACCAAGCCGATTCTCATCAACGTCAAGGGGGTCGGCTTCAACTTGCACCAGCACATCATCACCGACGAGGGACTCGAGTTCGGCGAGCGCGAGACCAACTAACTGGACTACGGCGAAGTATACGTGCGCATGAAGAAGATCAGGACGCTCACCATCCAGAACAAGGGGCAGTTCAACTTCGACTTCAACTTCTCGAAGAAGAACCAGTTCGAGGAAGACACTGTGCAGATCGTGCCCGACAAGGGCACCGTGGAGGCCGGCTCGACCAAGGAGGTGCAAGTGGTGCTGTAGCCGAAGGACACCGCATTCTCGCGCTCGGAAGTGGAACTGGAGATCATCTCTGGGCCGCGGTTCAGCATCAAGCTGGAAGCCAGCGTGAAGAAACCTAACATCCGCTTCAACACACACAAATTCGACTTCGGACTGTGTGCCGTGACCAAGAACCCGGTGCCCACCACCAAAATCTTGAGCATCACCAACAACGACGCCATGACCATGCAGGTCGAGTCCAACTTCGTGCGCAAGCCTTAACTCAACGTAGATATCGTCCCAGGCGTGAGTATACTGCCTGGCAGCACACTCGAGATTCCGATCACGTTCGTGCCCAACGAGTCACGCAAAGTGTACGAAGAATTCGAACTGGTACTCAACGAAATCTAGAAGTCAACCGTGAAAATCAGCGGGGAAGGCGTGCCGTTGATGTACGAGCTGTTGAGCAATGACATGGAGTAGGTGGACTTCAAGGAGGCGCAGATCGGCACTGAGGTCACGCGCACTATCACGCTCGTCAACAAAAGCAAGATCCCGCTCGACGTGGAGCTGATGGAGTCCAAGAAGGGCGAATTCGGCAACTACTTCTTGGCGGTCAACCCCATGGAGGCCAAGGTCAAAGCCAAGGGCTCGCTCAACATCGAACTGAAGTTGAACCCTCAGAACCGAGTGCCGCGCTTCGTAGCCGAAATGCTGATCAAAACCCAAGGGTACGAACCACGGTTCCTCACGTCCATGTCTGGCGCGTGCTAGGCCACGGAAGTGAAGTTGATGGACAACGTGCTGCAATTCGGAGCAGTCGTCGTCAAGTCGAGCAACACGAAGCGCATCCAGGTGAACAACCTGGGCGACACGGCAGTGCGCTAGAACTGGAAGTAGAGCCAGTAGCGCGACATGATCACCATCTCGCCGGAAGAGGGCGTGCTGCAATCGCAGTCTGACTTCTACTTCGAGGTAGCGTTCCACCCCAAGAAGATCCAGGACAACGTAGAGCTCACAGGCATCCAACTCTAACTTGAAAAGACAGTCCCGCAGTACTTGACCATCATGGGCAAAAGCGTTGGCCAGCCCGACGACTCCACCAGAAAACTCGAGTTCAACACGGCAGTGCGCACAACCCAGGTCGAGAAGGTCGAGATCAAAAACTAGGGCACGGAAGACTGGGTCTTGAAGCCTCAGGTGTAGACTGAATTCAGCCAGTAGGAAGGGTTCTGGAAACTGAAGGTGGACACCATTGAGATTCCCGTGGGCCAGACGGCCAGTCTCGAGGTCTACTAACACCCCTTGATGATGTCCAAGTCCATGAACCAGGGCGAGCAGCAAGCCAAGCTGTTCGTGCCATAACCCGACGGACAGGCTCTCCTCTACGAACTCAAAGGCACCTCCACCGAACCATCCATCGAATCTACCTTAGACTTCAACCTCGAAACCAAGAAAACAGAAGTGCTCAAAATTCCAATCACTAATTGGCTTACACAGAAACAATGCTTCAGCGTCAGTTGGAAACTGAAAAACGAAGACCCGTCTGTAGTAATCAAAGGAGGCGATGCAATCGACCTGAACGGCAAGGAAGCTAAAGACTACAAAGTCAACATCCTGACCTAGAACGAAGGCACTGTGAACTTCACGATCACGTTCGAAAACTCCGTCACGAAGGAGTAGATGCAGTAGGAAGTGAACGTCATTTCGAAGAAGCGCGAAGTGTTCGACCAGCTGGAGTTCAAAGGTCCGATCCGCGAGGTGATTAGCAAAATCATCACGATCGAGAACCCTACCACCGTGCCTGCAACCTTCAACCAGGCCGACCACAAACTGCCCGCCAACCAACTCATCTGGATGAACCCTGGCACCTTCAACATCGCGCCTGGGAAGTCAATCGGTCTGCAAATCAACTACAGGCCGCTCAACATCTCCTCCGTCGACGACAAGCTTGTCCTCGTGTCCAAGGAACTCGGCGAATTCAGCTACTCGCTCAAACTGTCAGGCGTCGCGAATGAAAACGTACGCACGGTCTTGTTCAAAACCGAAATCGGCCAATCTACTATCACGCCCATCAAACTGCAGTCCTTCCTGACCAGGCCTGTCACCTACCAACTCAAAATCATCAACCATGAGGGCGACAACTTCTACTTGGAAAACGGCACGCTCGCCGGCACTTCCGCGGTCCAACAAGCAACCGTCGACAAAGGCATCGACTTTACACTGCCAATCAAATTCGACCCGTCGATCATTGGCGAGTGCAAGGCATCGGTTGAGATCTCGGACAAAGACATCGGCTCATTCTTCGTGCGCCTGAGGGGTATCTCCGACAACCCGCAACCCAAGGGCCCGATTTACATCCCGTCCGGCAAGAGTACAGTCTACGAGTGGAGGAATCCGTTTGCGAAACAGATCGAGATCAACATCAGGGTGGACAGTCCGAGTTTCACACTGGACAAAGTCAAAGGAGACCTCAAAGTGGACCCCAAGAAGGCCACGCCCATCAGCATCCTCTTCAAGCAAGTCGAAAACAGTATCAATGGCAAGTTGATCATCAGCGCCAAAGGTTACCAGCCATGGATTGTATAACTGAGCGGAACCAATTGATATAATTAAAGAAATAAATATTCATAATATTAATCATAATAAAGGAATAAGATAATAGTCAAGTAGTCAAGTAGTTTACAGTAAAT
>Ga0008459J53047_1004735_pt1 | contig 13251 bp, 27 predicted proteins | sample AOAMet_54_BLW_10_FD_53047 | JGI IMG/M metagenome (IMG submission 53047)
GGACTAAGCAAAATAAATTGAACAGAAAAAACTTAAATAAACAAAACCAAAATAACGCATTGTTAAACCAAAATTAAACTACGAATTAAGCGACACTGGCGCGGTTAAAGACGACCGTGCTAATCTTAATAAATCTACGCTATTTAAAACCAAATTGGCCCCACTAGACTTGCCGAATGACTCCGTGAACAAATCAGTGTACTCGAACGACGAACTGGTTAAACTTTCAGTTGAACGTTCAATCACTGCGCCACTCTTCATGCAACCCGATGCACCAACCCGTGACATCTCCAACCCCGCGCGCTACAAGTCATCCGTCATGAAAGTCAAAATACCCGTCTCGCACGAGAAATTCAAAGCATCCATTGTGCAGAATCAACAGGAGATATTGGAATTGCAGCCTGAGGAGACCAAAAGTTTTTAGAAAAACAAACCGCTGCACGAGTTTGACTGCTAGGATGACGACAAAACACCCGAAGAGTGGCTGAAAATCTGCAATGATATGAATTCCATTGCTCATGCTCACACACTCGTTTAAGAAAATTAAGAATAGTTCTGGAAACCGTGCCAGGTGTTGGGGTTCAACCCTGAAAATGGCCGCTTCCAGATCAAAGTGATGCACACTGGTCTTAAAAAAGAAGTGGTTAGACTAAGTCTCCGTTTCCTCTCAGAAGATGCGGAAGTATTCAAAAAGCGCATTGAATTGTGTAAGTAATTACGCAATCATGCTGAATCTGAGTAGCGACTAAAAAATTAAATTGAACTTATCCCCCAGGAGAAGGTTACAGCTATGAGCAAACCTCTCAAGGCACGCATCTTTAACAAAGTGGTGGAGTCACTCCCTAAACTCGAAATCACCGATCATGTCGACTAATTTGTTAAGCTCAAACGTGAACTTGAGAAGTCTTACATAGATTCTCAGAAAAAATTCCTTGTAGAAACAGAAATGAAAAACCCGAATAACCATTGGAAATACGAATCCCAAAACATTGTGATAAAGAATGAGAGTGAATTCGTGCCTGACTTCGGCATCATACGACTCAACAAACCACAAGATCAAGATGAGTCAGCGCTGCTGCGTCTTGACGATTAAAAGCGAACTGATATTGAGAAGAAGGTTGCAACCCTCTGCTCTTTATACCTCGACGAAGAATTACTTAAATTAGACTATAACAAAGTCTCAATACCACTTACTATTGAAGATTTCAACACCTAAATACTTGACAACTATAAGAAGATACACTAACGCTTAACACAGAACTGGCGATATAAAATTAACGAGGAACTCAAAAAATTCTAATTTGAAAAAAATGCCAAGCGGAATGAAACTTAATTCCGGATGAGCCGTGAGGATGAAGAATTGATTGAAGCCCACATCATCAAAATAAACTTCTAGCTCAACAACCAACTGCGCGCGTAGATGAAGTAACTCCTGGACTCTGGCGTGCAGTTCTACTCGCAGTTTAGCAACACGCACCACATTAGTTACTCAGAGACACTCAGTATCAACCAGATGATTGAGGACAGGTGGCTGCAGAAGCACGCCGAGGACAAACTCAACGACCATTTGGAAGTCTTCAGGGTGTACTCGAGGATACAGGAAGTCAAAACACCGCTCCTAACTGTCAACTTGGTCTCATGTATTTCGAATGCAAACTTATTGGAATCTAAGATTGTGAAGTAGATGTGCTAGCAACCCGACCTGCTGTCCATCCGGAAGAGTTTGATGGCTTAAGTGGATAATATTAAGCAGCTAAGTGAAGTAATTGACCGCATTGACTCGAATGAACTGAAATTGCGTGACTCGGTGAGACAGAGACTGTTGGTTCTGTTTGAAAATGAGGATGACTAGGCCAACATGCGCACCTAACCCTGGTTTTCGTCCGCTTAGGTCAAACTGGCTGAAATCATTGAAAGTTGTGTGGATGCACTTATTGACAATCTGCAACGGTACAAAGAGTTTGATGAAATTATGAACATCAAGGAGGGAGACACTTACAACTTCTTCAAGCAGTTTGGGGACATTGTGAAGGTAGAACCCATCCACGACGGAGCTGAACTGACCGAAGACCAGACCCAAAAACTCTTAATCGCCCAGAAGGCTAAACACTCTCAGCAATAAGCACTGGCAGAAGCACGCGAACAAACAATGCAAACTGCCGAATCAGGCCAGAAGATTAAACGTAAACGTTCCAAGTCGGACCTAGACAAGGAAAAGCGAGAAAATGACAAACTACTCTGGAGAGATGACCACTGTGAAAATCCATCAGCAACATAACTCAAATGCGAAATTGAGAAGTACAAGAATTAGGTTGCAAGGCTCAAGGAAATCAACCCAATTGTGATAGACCGTAACATGTTCCGCATTGACATTTCAGAGTTGACTGACAAGATATCAACGAAGTGTCATGGTATTAACGAAGAAATCTACAAATACATACATGAAACCACTGACAAGGAAATGAGTGAGGTAGCCAATGCACTTCAGGACGTGTATGAAAAACTTAAGAATGTACCCGATGAGGAAAACAAGCTACGCGAACTCGAAGACTAACTTGAGAACCGTTTCACGAACGAAATGTTGATGCTGGAGGCTAGATACGACAATTCGAAAGAGTTGTTGACTGTCTTAGAAGACACCGGGTATGACTAATCCCGCGAGACCCAGAAGAAACAATTTGCAATCCAAGGCAAACAGTGCCTCATCAACAATCAGTTGTCAATCTGCAGAAGGCAGAGGATCATTAACAAAGAACGCCTTTCAAAGAAACTAGAAGACGAAATAGTCACATTTGAAACCAAATTCAAGAAACTAAGGGACAACATCGACTCAATCAAAACCAAAAACAATTAGGAGAATTAGGAAAAACTGTCACTCACTGTCAACGAATACAATGAAGAACTGCAGAAAAACATTAAAGAATCATAGGTACTCGAGGACCGGTGTAAATTCCTGGAATTTGACCAACGCATGCCACCTACCCGTGACATTGAGAAGACAAGGGATGAATTCAGCCCATAGGTGGAACTGTGGAGGTATATCTAGGAGTAGCACAAGTTCCAGACCGAGTGCCTGGAAGTGCACGAACTCAAACACCTGCAGAAGGAGGGCATGGAGGGGAAGTTCAAAGAGATGCTAACCAAGAGCCAGAAGATACGCACTCATTTTCTCGCGGCCGCGGAGGAGACTGGCGAGGAGTTGCCCATCCAGGAGGTGACCGAAAAGTTCTTCGTGGACTTAAATGAGTTCAAAGAGAAACTGCTGCCACTCATCGTGTAACTGGGTAACGAGGCTATCGAACGCGAACACTGGGATGACATTGAGCGCATCACAGGCGTCACTCTCAAACAGACCGAAGCATCTCCTGCCAAACCAGGTGCAGTGGTTGAAGAAATGCAAATCTAACTCAAAAACATCCAAGACATCAATGTTGAACAAAACAAACACGAGTTAGAGGAGATCTCCACCAAGGCGTTCAAGCAACACCGCATCAAAAAGGACATGGAGAAGATCGAAGTACAGATTAAGGACCGTGAACTATCAATCGTGCCTTAGGGTACGTAATTCCTGATAAAGGAGGTAGATTCAGTGGTGCAGGACCTGGACGACAAGGTGCAAGCGTTGCAGAACATGAAGAACTCGCCCGACATCAACCAGAAGTTGAAGCATGACTGTGCGCTTCTGGGTGCCAAAATTGAACGCTTTTCACGGGTGCTCAACCTCTGGGTGCGCGTCCAGAGTTCGTGGATCTACTTGGAACCTATTTTCGGCAACGAGGACATCAAGGAACAGCTGCGTTCCGAAGCTACCAAATTCGAACAGTAGAATAAACAGTGGATAGAGCGGATGCGTGAGTCCAACGCGGATAAAAAGGTTTCTACGCACATTGACGCCGAAAATCTCGAGGAGGTTTTCACAGCGGGCAACAGCACACTTGACGAGATTTCGAAGGGCATGAACGTGTAGTTGAACAAAAAACGCTAGCACTTCGCCCGCTTCTTCTTCCTGTCTGATGCCAACTTGATCGAGGTCATCGCACGCACCAAAACACCGGAACTCATCCAGGATTAAGTTACACGACTCTTTGAAAACATCGAATCGTTCAAGTTCAGTGAAGGCAAAATCGTGGGCTTCAATTCTCATTTTGACGAGTATGTTAAGCTCAACAAATTCATTGTTGTTGATGATGGCGAATTCAAGGGCTCGGTTGAGAAGTGGCTAAAAGAATTTGAAATCCGCATGAAGAAGAGTCTCAAAGAAATCAATCTGGAGTGCCACAACGATCTGATCAAAAAGTTGGCTCCTTAGCGTCAGTGGCTAAACTCCTGGCCGGCCATGAACTGTATTATAGTTGAAATTTAGAAATGGAGTTCCGAATGCGAAAATGCAATTGCCAAAATCCCCACTGACAAACTGAGTTTTAAAAATTATTAAGATGCTCAAATGGAAGATATCGAAAATTTCACTGACTTTTCTCGTTCACAACTGGAGGTAGCCGAACGTGCCAAAGTGAACACGATCCTCACACTTAAACTTGGCTTCAAAGACGTTGTACAATTCATCTAGGACAGCAAAATTAATGAGACCGACAACTTCTAGTGGAAGTCGCAACTGAGGTAGTAGTAGGACATGAGCAAAGACACCAACATCAAAGTAACGCTTCTGGACTTCACGCTTAACTAAGACTTTGACTAGCAGGGAACAAATACACGCCTGGTTCTCACACCAGCCACCAACCGCTGCTTTAGGACACTGATGGCCGCCAAGTGTCTTAACTTTGCAAACTCACTGGAAGGCCCACCTGGTGTAGGCAAAACTGAAACAGTTAAAGACCTTGCTCGTACACTCGGATTCCAATGTTTAATATTCAATTCCACTAATTATATGACTGAGGATACAATCGGTAAAATATTCAGAGGAGTAGCAGGTACTGGAGCATGGGCTTGTTTCGATGAATTCGACAGATTCACAATAGAGACGATGTCTGTAGTATCTATGATGATGTTCGAGCTGATCGAGTCAATCCGCGGTAAGAAGTCTTCGATTGTTTTCTAAGGTTCAGAGGGTACACGAGTGTTGGACTCAATGTGCGTCACTCTCACCATGCGTTCACAGTCCTCGCGACTTGACATCCTGCCTGACAACCTACGCTACCAGATACGCCAGTGCACGCTTAAGTGCCCTGACTACTACATGATCGCACGCTCGCTCTTTTACACCAAAGGGTTTACCGATGCAGAGGCACTAGCTAACAAACTGGTCGGCGTGCTGGACTATTCCAGGCGTATTCTGTCTGAAAACAGACAGAATGAGTTTGGTTTGCGCATCATGCTCACCGTGGTCAACTGGACCTAGGACCTCAAAACTAATCTGAACTTGAACGAAAACACAGCTTGCCACAAAGCACTTTACGATTGCATACTGCCGCGCCTCACTTCCATTGACACGACTGGGTTCAAGGACATCCTCAAGGACACGTTCCAAGGTGAAGCAGTGCCAGACTCAAGGATGCATGATATAGAGGCAGCACTCAATGAGGTCATGGCGGCATACAAATTTATCGCTACTGACAAAATACTGGATAAAATCTACCAGATGCATGAGATCCACTGCAACCATCGTTCTTTGATCCTTTTAGGCACAGCTGGCATCGGCAAGTCAAGTATCCTGCGCATGTAGCGCGATGTGCTCGGACACGGTAGCAATCAAACCCCACTCAATGTGGACGTGAACTAAATCAACCCTAAGTCAGTCGACGGCCAGTAAGTGCAAGGCTACTGGGAGGAGCACTCTGAAACCTAGCAGTATGGCATCGTGCCCAAAATCTGCAAACTATTCCTGCAATCCAACTCCAAGACAACCCTGAAGTGGATCGTGGCCGATGGACCGCTGGACTCCTCCTGGACCGCAGACTTCAACTCAGTGCTGGATGACAACATGAAACTGACTCTCTTTTCAGGTGAGTACATCAAACTCAACTCCAATTTGAAGATGATATTCGAAACAGACCTGCTCGACAACTGCTCGCCGGACTTGGTTTCCAGGAGCGGTGTGGTACTCTTGGATAACAAGACTTAGACATTTAGCAATGTCTGTGCATAATATATTGAGGATTTAAAGTTGTTTTTAGGGGATAGAAGCAACTTCAGACTTGACGAAGATAAAGTGAAAGGTATCACAGATTGTGTAATGTAGGTCATCCTCCCTTTGACTTACTGGAAAGAGAAGTTCTAAGGTTCAGTCATCGATACAAACCGGTATGTGATGGCTGCTCACTTCTTCAGGTTGCTCAAAATGCTCTTGAGCGAAAAGTGGGAGCAAATGAAAGACATGGACGCCAAAGTGCCGATTGACAAAAATAAACTGGATACCGAACTACGCTTGATAATCCTGATGGCACTGGTGTAGAGTTATGGGGCTGAATTTGACTTAGAGCAAAGGCAGATTATGACGGGAGTGGTGAATGACATAGTGAGGTCCAAAGCCAACGTGAATGAAAAGTAGAAGTTGGGGATTGAAGAAGATTGGGTATTCGATGACAAAATTTGTTCCAAAATGGCAAGTCTGGATGATTATTTCGCGCAGTAACTGGACATAGCGGAAATGAAAATGCAAAATATTGATAAAAGGGTTTAAACACAATCCTAAGAAACAGTTTGTCATCATGATATTTAAGTTCAAAATAAAGAAACATCTATTGTTAATTAATAAATTGATCTTATATTTAACCATGATCAAAACTTATTAATCATGGGTTCTCAAGGTGTAGGCAAGACAAAAATAATAAAAAATGAAGCCAGACAGTTAACTTTGGGCAAGGATAAAACATCTTACACTTACATTGATTGCTATGCACACATGAAGGCATCTCAAATGCAATTCAGGATTGAAAACAAACTAAACCAAAGAATCCGGCCGCGTACCTACGGTCCGTCCGATGCGAACTGGGTTGTGATGTAATTAGATGACATCCATATGCCAAAGTCGGATGAGTACAATGTCAAACCTACGGTGGAGTTACTGCGCCAGCTGCTGGACTACGGCGGCTGGTACGACACCAAAGTCAACGAACTCACCTTCAAATTCTTTTCCAACATGACCATGCTCGCATCCTGCAATGCTACCCGCACGGGATTGTCATTGCGGCAGTCACGTCACTTCCACTATTTGAGGATTAATCCTCTCGAGAAGGATGCGTTGAATAAGTTGTAGCAGACGCAGATCCAGTGTATTTTCAAGGAGAGGGGGTAGAATTCGGAAGTGTAGGCTCTGAGGGGGAATGTAGTAGACGCAGTAGGTAAGATTGTGGAGGAAATGCGCAATTTCATCAAGCCTAAGCCAAACACGCCCCACTAATCCTTCACTAACCGTGAAGTGTGGACCATCATCGACTGTTTGGGGATGAGCAACAAGGGCTCAGTCTATGACGACACCTCACTGTGCAAACTCTGGGTGCATGAGACATGTAGGGTTATCAGAGACAAATTGGCACAAGAAGATATCAACACTTTTGAAAAATTGGTGTCTGAAAACCTAAACAAATTCTTCCAAAAGGACATGAGCAATATCAAGAAAGATGAATAGTTAATGTTTGGTAGCTTTATGAAAAAAACGGATGATGATAGTCAAGATTAGACTGAGCTATATGACTTAGACAAACTACGCAAGTTTTGTGTTGATAAATTAGATAATTACAATGAAAATCACACGGAATGTGCGATGGATATAGTACTGTTTGACTAAGCACTCGCTAAAATTTGTACAATATGCCGCATCTTGGGCTTGCAGGCCGGACATGGCATTCTAACCGGCCCGCAAGGACTCGGCAAGAATTCACTATTGGAACTTTCATCATACCTTTTGGGCCACATCATTACCGAAGTCACAGTGCCCAATGGCCCAGACTAGTCTGAACGGTGGTAGGGACTGTTGCAACACCTAGTGTTCACTGCAGGCACCGGTAGTCCAATGATGGTCAAATTGAATTTAAACGAATTGCATTCAAGTATAGTGCTAGACAACGTTTCTAATCTCATTGCTAATTAAGAAATTAATGGGCTCTTTGAAAAACTTCCAATCAGAATCGTAGATTCACCTTTGAACCATGCTCTGAGCAAAGAAGAGATTTAGAATAAGATGCAGGAGACACTGAACAACCGCAACATGCTACACGGTGAAATATGGGAGAAGTTCAAACACAACACAAGGGAAAACTTGCACTTTATGATCGTGGAGTGGGAAGATGAACGGTTCCACAAACTGGTGCGTGACTAACCGCAAATTGAAGCTAACTCAACCATAGTCGCATGGCAGCAGTGGCCCGAACAGTCCTTTAACGATATTGCGGAGGTCAAACTCAAAAAAAGTGATTTAGACAAAATAAAGCAAAAGGTTGTGGTCAAAATATGTAAAAGTATCCATTTCAGTACATGTGATTTGTCAGTCCGGGTTTGTCGTGAAACAAGATTCAGGTCATGCATCACTGCACGTAATTAACTGGACCTCATCAGCTACTAAATAACTTATCTAAAGAGTATGCGCGATATGGTTGAGTCTAACTTGGAGATGTAGGAAAATGGCGTCAAAAACCTCGAAAAAGTGGAGTAAGAAGTAGTGCAACTGGAACAGAAGAATGCCGAACTCACGCCTCAACTGGAGCAGAACCGCAGTCAAGTCAACTCCGAGAAGGACAAGATAGACCAAGCCACGGAGGAGTTGCAGGTCAAGGAAAACAAAGTCAACGAGAAGAAGCAGTCGGTGGACAGACAGACTAATGATATCGAAAATGACAAACAAAACATAGAACTTGAATTGCAGAAGGTGGAGCCCATTGTGAAAGACACCTTAGCTAAAATACGCAAGATAGAAGACCGTGTCTTTGCAGATGTATTCAACCAGAACACTGCCAACCAAAAAATGGTGGACTTGATGGAACAATTCCTAGAGATCTAAAAGATCAAAAACCCAAGGATCACTTAAGAGGTCGAAACTAAAGTCGAGCGCGGGGTCAAAGTAAACGTAAGGTCGATCCACAGAACTGTAAAGAACCTAGCCAAACAAGTGAAATTCAAAGATGAGATGCTTGAGTTCAACTTCCCGGACCTGAAGTAGCACAGTGAGACTTTGACTACGGTGACACCCAAGTTCAAGGAGATGTTGAAGGATGACATCGCACGCATCAGTCCCGCACTGCTCGCCATCTAGGACTTCATGCAAGCATGCATCACGTTCTAGGAGGTGGACTTTGAGCTCGAAAAGGCACGGAAGTCCGCCAAGGAGAAGGAGGATGACCTGTACACCTTGAATGAAGAGTTAGAGGAACTGCAGAAGCTGTAGGAGAAGCACAATGAGAACGTGGAGGTGCTCAAGGAGTCGGTGGAGCAGAAGGAGGCCAAAATGAAGGAGTTAGAGCACTAGCTGGAACTCTACTCGAACCGGTTGGAACGTGCATCCCACCTCACCGAGGGACTCAAGCAGGACAAGATCAACTGGATTGCATATTCCAAAACTTACGAACAGCGCAAGAAGAACATCGAAGGCGACACTCTCATTTAGTGTGCAGTCATGGCCTAACTCTCACCGTTCAACAAGGTGTACCGCGACGTCGAACTCTCGTCCTGGGTGCAAATCCTCAAAGCCAACAACTTGGAAACATCCGCCAGCCTCGGGCTCAGTAACATGCTGTCCGACTCCACCATCATCAATGGCTGGAACCGCTCCGAGTTGCCAGGTGATGAATTTTCTCTCGACAATGCAGTCATTATGCTCAAAAGTGATCGTTAAACTCTGGCCATTGATCCTAACATGCAGGCGTCTAACTTCTTACGCAAGAAAATAGAAATAGTGGACAACAAAAAACCTGTGCGTCTTTCCTCCAGTTGCCTGAATTAGGAGCAAGAAGTGAAGAATGTGAAGATGGCTCTAAAGCTGGGCAATTGCGTTTGCATGGAGAATTTTACGGAACCAATCAATCCATTAATCAAATCTCTAGTGCTCAACCGCACTTACACGCGCGGTAATACGGTTTGCGTGTCGGTCGAAGGCGAAGAAGTGGAGGTGCACAAGGAATTCCAGTTGTACCTCGTCAACCCTAACCCAAGGCCAGTCTACTCACTGGCGATCTGGCTCAACCTGCGCTTGATCAACTTTTCCGCAACCACTTTAGGATTGTATGAACTGCTGCGCAACAAGTGCATTGAGTTCAGTGGTGAAAAGAAAGTCTACGACCATTAGGTGAATTAAGATAAGGATGTCACGGAGCAGATGCTTATCAAACAAAAACTGGAGCTGCAAATCTTACAAGAGCTTTCCAATAAGTCAGTTGAGTTGCTAGATAACCAAGAATTACTCAATAGTCTTGAAGAATCAGAGAAATCACAGGCCTCAATACGCAAATCAGAACAATCGGCCAAGGTAACTAAAAAACGTTAAGATGAACTGAAGAAAATATTTGACAAAGTTTCAGAGAAAGTTGCACACTTATTTTTCGTGCTCGACAAGTTGTGGATGTTAAATCCACTGTAGGTGTATTCATTGGACTGGTAACGCGAATTGTTCGTCAGTAATGTTAAAAAACTGAACAAGGAGAAAGACAAAATCGAGTCAGAGTTCAAAGAGTCTCTTTAGGAAAGCGTGAGTGTGTCTATGTTTGAAAAAGACCGCCTGGTGCTGTCACTACTCATCTGCCTGAAGATGATGGAGTTAGACAAGTTCATCGAGCCAGCACTGGCCCATTTGCTCATCACGGGCGGGACCAAGACCGAATACGAAACCACCTAACCCGAGGCCGCACAGAGTACCAGTTGGTGCTCCAAAACAACCTGGGCCAGTTTAGAGGAAGTGTCCAACTCACTCGACTGTTTGGCTGGCTACAACCAGAAGTTTGCGCTCAGTATTAACACTTAAGATGAAATATTTGAAGATCCAAAGTGCATCTTTAGGACATTCCCGGGCATTTCCGACCTGCAGGACAAAAAGGAGAAGAAGTAGATTAAAGAATTGCGCGAAATGCTGAGCAAGCTGTTAATCATCCGCATCTGCAAGCCAGAGTAATTCCGCTCTTCGGCGCAAGTGGTTGTGCAAAAGTTCTTTGACCACGGTGGCGAATCAAGCAAAGTGTCAGAACACATGCCTTTCAACCTCAAGAGCATTTACGGACTATCCAAGCCTCACTTCCCGGTAGTATTTATCATGGGTCAAGGCACTGATCCAATGAGTGAATTTGTTAAGTTTTCAAAAGAATATAATAATTTGTCCGACGAAAATGTTGTCAAGAAATCGTTAGGCGTTGACCAAACCAAAACCTGTGAAAATGCACTGATTAAAGCACGCGAGAAAGGCCAGTGGATAATCTTCCAAAACTGCCACCTCTCCAAACCATTCATGCAGACATTCGAAACGCGCATTGCAGAGACCATCTCGCTAGTCAAGGCCAACGAGAACAAGAAGAAAAAGAAGGAGGAGGAAGAGGAAGACGAGGAGGAGGAACAGAAGATACGCATCGACCCCAAATTCAGGATGTGGGCCACCACCCGCCCTGATGCTAATTTCCCTTCCTTCATCGCCATGAACTCTATTAAGGTTGCTTGTGAAACACCAATGTCACTCAAATCGCACTTGGTCAAGAACTACAATCTAATTGAAAAGAATTAGTTCAATGACTATGATGACGAGAAAATGGTCTGGATTAAAAAGATGATGTACGGGGTAGCGGTCATGCATTCTGCTTTCTTCCATCGCTCTCAATAGAATCCATTAGGTTTCAATAAGGATTACAAATTTTCTAATTCAGACTTTGAAATGAGCAAGGAACTGTTGAGAGTACTCGTGACTTGTTCATCCGAGGCACCCATGCAGATGTTCAGTAAGATCCTTGCTGAAATTATTTAAGGTGGGAAAATGAGCGACGAAAGGGACGAAATTCTAACTGAAGACCTAGTCACGGACTAAATTAACATAAACTACATAAGGGAAAATGATTTCCAAATCTGCGGGGTTTAGAGTTTGCCTGAAAACTTGTACTCGCTGGAAGACTGGCGCAACCATCTCCTTACTTTGGAAACCATGCACGAGAATGCACATTTAGTGGGACTGGACAACCAGTGTGACAAACTGCTCAACACCACAAATTCGCAAAACTTTATCTCGCAGTTCCACTTGCTCGAACCAGCCCTGGCCGCCAAGGAAGATCAGATGGACAACGCGGAGTATAATGCGAACAAGTAGCTGCACCAGCTGCCCGAGGACTTCATCATTGCCGATCTCGCCAAACTGAAACCCATCCACCGCGACAATTCTCTCAATTTCATCCTGCATCTGGACGTGCAACGCTACAACAGCCTGCTAGCTATCGTCAAGTCCGAACTGGGTGCACTCAAGCGAGCAATCCTAGGCCTGCAGGTGTAAGACTACGAAGTCGAGCAGACGTGCAATACAGTGCTGCTCAACCGCATTCCAGAGCACTGGGAGGAACGGACTGGCATCAAAAGCAGTGCAGACACGCTCAGCTCCATGTTCACCGACTTGATGAAGCGCCTCAATGCAATCAAACGCTGGATCTACGAACAGCAACCAATCGTGTTTTGGCTGCCTATGTTTGCAAACCCGCGCGCGTTCCTTTCTGCACTGCTACAGAACTATGCACGCCAAACCAACACTCTGGTTGACAACTACGAAATACGCTTCACATTCACCGATTCTGAACCTTCAGACCGTGCAGCCAAGGGAGAGTGGCTGTCTGGCTTAGTGATTGAACATGCCAAACTTAATGCAACTTCATTCGAAATCGAGGACTGTGAAAATGGCATGTACACCAACCCTATGCCCTACATTCAAGCTACGCCTACCATTAAGTCACTCCCTAGAGATATGAATTCTTAACTTTGTCCACTCTACAAAGCACACAACCGGTTCGGCAAACTACAGCCATCTGGTCAGACTAGTAATTTTATAGAATATGTTTCTTTGCAGTTGCCTAAAGACGGCAGATTAACTGCAGGTTAGTATGCACGTAAAGGAAGTGCATTGTTCCTTGACTCGGTACAAATGAACCGATAACAGTGAATATTTAGTATGAAAAAAGTATGATCAATAATAGATTCAATAACTAAATATTAAAATTAAAATGTATCAATTAAGACGAATCAATTGGTTAAATTTGTTATACCAGGAATAAAATATATTAAGTTATTTTAGATTTTTAAGTGTAAATAAAAATGTAATCGATATAAATTAATGTTGGATAATTGTTA
>Ga0008459J53047_1003876_pt1 | contig 13028 bp, 25 predicted proteins | sample AOAMet_54_BLW_10_FD_53047 | JGI IMG/M metagenome (IMG submission 53047)
AATCAGACGCGTGTATCACTAAATTTATCACCACAAAAGAATCCAATGAATTCAACTAAAGCATGTTAATCCCAATTGTTGGGAAGAGAAGAATCAAGAAAAGAATTTTAAAAGTGCGATCTAGGACCTAACGACGAAATATTTAAAAGACCTAATATTGAATCACACAAGGTCATTTCGAGAATAAGCTCTTAAGCTACCCTAAAACCACTCAATTCACTGAAGGGTTCAAGGAGCAGTGCAGCCGAAGGCTTTTATTCAAAGAAGCGCCTGGACGTCGCATAGATAGAACCTAAAATTTAAGAACCTTACAACAATGACGCAGGCCATGCACCTCGCAAAGTGATGATTGACAGGAAAGTCAAACAATTCAGTGCGTAGGATGTACATGATCAACTGCTCAGTCAAGGGATAGACTTTGCAGCACCTAAAAACACTCTCATTCAAACCCTGAAACTGGAGTGGTTTGACGACAGTACCTAGGAAGCAAGACTACCGACCGACTACATCAACTTGGCACGGGGTGTCGGCGAACCGCACAAAAACATCCCGGAGTACTTCTTCGGCCAAGACTCGATGGAGGAGAGGTTGCCGCTCACCTTGGTGACGTCCGCTAGCACCAACACACTCAAGATGCTCAAAACCGAAGAGTCCGATGATTCCCAAACCAAGGGCATCCCTGCCCTCGCAATTACACTTGATGCCGATGAAACAGGTGTCTACCGTGAATGCCTGGTCTAAGATTAAGACGAGAAGACTGAAAGGTACTTCTTGAAGTTTGACAAGACTAACAACACTAATATACATGAAGAAGACTTGTTTTTGTACAAAGAAAAATGGGTCCACAAGCTATTTGTGATCTTCAAAATCGAAGATAAAAGAGTTTAAGCGAACAGGATGAAAAATGCATACGACCAAAGGATGGCCGCGTAAGAACTACTGCAATTCAATTTCTAAATTGACAACATGCCTGTCAAAGGAGGGCAGTACATGCTGGAAGACCTGGTGTTTGGTGTTCTGGAGAACATGAGGGCCAAGGGCGTCGACCCGGCCTCGAACACATTGTGCCAGAAGATGCTCAGGTAAGCACAGTACGATTACACCCGCACCATGAACAAAATGATATTCGTGAACCACATGACTAAAACCTCCAACAAGATGCTTTACAAGAAGGTGGCAGTCCCTGAATCAGAGAGGATCTTTTAACCCTCGAAGGCTGCTGCGATGTCTGCCGGCAATGTCAAGTTCGGAATGCCATCTGTGTCCAAAGACAGAAAGGAAACCAAAGACTAAGGCAAAATGGAAACGTGGCTCACATTCGACAAATTTGAAGATAGGTCCCAAAGAGTGAAGCTACACACCCTCTAAGTGCAAGACGAAGTGGTGCAAACCATGATCCAAATTAAGAAGCTATGTGAAGACTTGGAACGCAACTGCATTTACTTTGACAACTATGACAAAATATTCACAGTGGACCAGTTCATACAGGTGCACAAGAACAACATATCCTCCATGAAGAACCTGACGCGCGAAACCTTGGAGGACAACATCAAAAGCACAATCGAGAATGGCCTGGGAAATGTAGGTAAAGGGTGGTTCAACCTAAACGGGGAGAAGGAGAGTTAGTTTTTCAGCAAACTCAAGAGACTGCTCACCATCATCAAATACATGACCCAAGAAACCATACATAAAATGTGCACATCTAGTGTCAAGAAGTTTTATGGAATGATCAAAGAAAGGCAGCCTGACAAGACCAAAGTCAACAACAGTACACAGGTTGAAAATACCTTTTACTCATTGAACTTTGCTATCCTTGGCAAGTCTGATGACGATAAACCAGATAAACCAGAACCTTTGATAAGCCTGGAACTGCAAGGTAGCACTGAACTTGTAGGAGCAGAGGAAAAGTCTAAATAGTTCTACAACACTGACTTGGACAAATTCGGCGAAACACTCATTGCACTTTACTTGGAAGGAATCAGATCTCTATCCAATATCAACCCAATCGACAGAAGACTCCTCGAAGAATTCTTCAAATCAGATCCGGTCGTGTTCCTCAAGTCACCCGCTATTGGTTCAGACGAACCCCATATGCCTACCGACGAGGAAAGGAAGAAAGGCAAGATCCCAGACGAGAATCTGTGGCTGTGGAACGAGTAGAACCAGGTCAAAGCATTGGTGACTGATATGATCACTGAACCCAAGAACTAACTCAACCTATTCACCAAATACCAAAATGAGATCTCACTCGACCCCGAGGACTACTTCGAGAACATCTACGGCAAGCTCAAAGAGGAGGCCGAAATGCACCTGAGTTTCCTCACTATGGAAACAGAGGACATGACAGAGGACATGAAACCACCTGAGCTAGAGTAACAGTTTGCTGAGATCATGGCTGAAGTGCAGAAACAGTATGCACGCATTGAAGAACTCAACAACTAATTCCCTGATACCATCACGGTTGGTTTGTTCTAGATCAGCTGCAAGGAAATCAAAACAGCCAGCATTGAAAAACATACTAAGATTATCACAAAGATCAATGCCATGATTTAGAACCTCATTAAGCTGCAGCTGAACGATGTCATTACATTCAAAGAGAACCTAATCGCCGAACTAGCCAAAAACCCTCCTGAGATCAGAGCCTTAAGTGACATGAAGAAGTTTATACAAGAACTCCCGATCCAGATCACTGAAATGAACAACAAGTCTGAAGCGCTGATGCAAATGTACGAATTCCTGGAAGGGTAAATGTACGAATTTAGCGAGATAGATCTATTCAACAAATGGACTGTGATGAAGTTTGCTACCGAAGTATAGGACCAACGTGACAAAAAAGACGATGACTTGGAAAAGAAGAAAATGAAGTACGAACAAAGCCTGAAGGATGATCAAATCACATTCGAAGGTTCTATCAAAGAAATGGACGAAAACATTGAGGCCTGCATCAACTTCACCGAACCAAGGATGTATGAGAAGTAGGCTGATTTGATCACTCAGTAAGACAAAGACATGAAACAATACCTCGACAAAGCTACCGACCTGAACGAACAAGAGGGGCTGTTCGGCATGAACAGTACTAATTAACCTCTCAAAAACCAGCAGAAGGTCTTGGAGAACTACAAAGGCATCTGGATCTCATACAGGGACTGGCACAAAAACCATAAAAAGTGGATGGAATGTGACTTTAATGATCTGAATGGAGCTGAAGTCGAAGACTTGACCAACTAGTACAAATCGACGCTCAACAAAAGCAAAAAGTAATTCAAGAACAGGAAGTACGAAAAAGAATCGGAAAAGAAGAATGCCGAGGCAATCGCAAACGTTGCAGACGACTCGTTGAAGCAACTGGAAGATTTCAACAAATAGGTTCCGATAGCAGTGTGCCTGCGCACAGAAGGCATGTAAGCACGCCACTGGGAACAGTTGTCTAAGGCATCAGGCAAGACATTCGAGTTCGATGAGTCCACCAACCCGCCCACCCCTAAGTTCAACTTCAAAACACTGGTTGACATGGGCATGGAAAGCTTTATGGATGCAATCGAGGACGTTTCCACGCGCGCCATGAAGGAGTTCGGCATTTCCAAGGAGTTGAACAAAATCACTTCGGACTGGGCCCCAGTGGAGTTCGAATTCAACATCATGAAGAACACTGCAGATGTGTTGCTCGTGAAGAACTTCGAAGAATGCGTCGGGCTGACCGACGAACACTTAGGCATGATCACCAACTTGAACTTCTCGCCCTAGAAAAAGGAATTCGAGGAACAAATCGAATCGCTGTACATCGGCATGAACATAGTTGCCGAAGTCATGGAAATATGGATCAAACTACAGGTCTCGTACATGTAATTGCAGCCAATTTTCACCTCAGATGATATACAACAGTCACTGCCTCAGTAATACAAGATGTACAAACAGGTCGACTCCCGCTGGAGCAAGAACACTAAAGATGCTAAGACTAAGAAGAAGGTCTACGACTTTTGCAGCAATCCTAAGCTCAACAATGAACTTAAGGAGGACTTGGCGATCCTTGAAAAGGTTCAAAAGAACCTTGAGAACTAACTGAACATGAAGAAGACTAGCTTCGCACGTTTGTAGTTCTTGTCCGACGACGAATTGTTGAAGATCCTCTCTAACACCAAGGAACCGAGGAACATCAACGACTATTTGAGGAAGATTTTCGAGTGCATGGAAAAGGTCGAATTCAACGACAAAAATGAAATTATAACTATGTGCAGCGATGTGGGTGAAAAGGTGCCATTGGTTAGGGCCATCGTGACCAAAGGCAAATCTGTGGAAATCTGGTGCAAGGAACTCGAGCACGTGATGGTCGACACATGCAGAGACTTCCTGACCAAAGGTGTCCAAAAGTATGCAGAAATGAAGCGTGTGGACTGGGCCAAGAAGATGACAGGACAATGTGTGCTGAATGGAACCCAAGTGTGGTGGACTAAAGAGTCAGAAGAGGCCATCCAGACTAGCAACCTGCCTAAGTACTTCACTAAGGTGGCCAATCAGATCCTAGACCTAGTCGAGAGTGTACGCACCAAGTTGACACGACTAGAAAAGAAGAATATCAGTCCACTCATCGTGCAAGGAGTGCACGAGCGTGACATCATCATGGACTTGCGCGACCAGAAAGTAGCCAGCGTATTCGAGTACGAATGGGTCAGGCAACTGAGGTTCTACTTCGAGGACATCGACCTGTTCTCACGCTGCATGCAGACTAACTTCCCTTAAGGTTAAGAATACATGGGCAATGCCGACCGTTTGGTCATCACTCCGCTCACTGACAAGTGCTACATGACTTTGATGGGTGCGCTCAAGTTGAACTTAGGCGGAGCACCAGCCGGACCTGCTGGTACTGGCAAAACCGAGACCACCAAGGATCTGAGTAAAAACTTGGCCAAGTTGTGTAAGGTATTCAACTGTGGACCAGAGATGGAGTACAAAATGATCGGCACCTTCTTCAAAGGATTGACGTCCTCCGGCGCATGGGTATGCTTCGACGAATTCAACCGAATTAGTCTAGAAGTACTCTCTGTGATTGCTCAGTAGTTGCAACAGTTGCTCAACGAAAAGAAGAAAGGTGAAAGGGAAACCGACTGCATTTTCCTAGGTGATCCAATTAAAGTTATCAGCACGTTCAACGTGTAGATCACCATGAACCCTACTTAGGCAGGGCGCCAGGCACTACCTGACAACCTCAAGGCACTCTTCAGACCGGTAGCAATGATGGTCCCGGACTAGGGCTTGATTGCTGAAATCTTCTTCTACTCGTTCGGATTCGCAGACTCAACTAACCTCGCAGGCAAAATGGTCGGCACATTCCAACTATGTTCCGAACAGCTGTCAAAACAAGACCACTACGACTACGGAATGCGCGCAGTGCGTTCAACCATCAACGCGGCAGGTTTGCTCAAACGCGACAACCCTGAAGAAGACGAGGCCAAAATCGTGCTCAAGGCTGTGATGGACATCAACCAACCCAAATTCCTGAAGAACGACATCCCGCTCTTCATCAATATCCTTGGAGACTTGTTCCCAGGCATTGTGCTCAACGAACCGAATTTGGGCGACCTGAGGGGCAGTGTGGCCACCGCCATCGAGGACCTCAACCTCGAGCCCGTGCCTTCGTTCGTAGAGAAGATCTGGCAACTCTAGGACACTCTTGCTGTTCGACATGGCCTCATGTTAGTAGGTCCAACAGGTTCTGGTAAGACGTCTAACTTGCGTGTATTGCAATTAGGAATCAACAAAATCGCAATTGAAGTTGAAGGTGCATCCGAGGAAGACTTGGCTGCCAATAAATTCCGCAAAGTGACGGTACGCATCCTGAACCCGAAGTCGATATTAAATGAACAAATCTAAGGGCAAATGAACCAGCTCACCAAAGAATACACGAGAGGATTGGTGCCTGTGCTGTTCAACAAATCGTGCGACGAAATAAAAACCGAATACAAGCAGTGGATCATGTTCGACGGCCCTGTTGATGCCCTGTGGATCGAAAGTATGAACTCTGTTCTCGATGACTCTAAGAAGCTCTGCCTGCCTAACTCCGAAATCATCGACATGACTGGCTTTATGACGATCATGTTTGAAACTGACGACCTGAGTGTTGCATCCCCTGCGACCATCTCTAGATGCGGCATGGTCTAAATGGACCCTAAAGCATTGGGGTAGAGTTGCTTCTTCAAAAATTACAAGAATAAATTCCCAGAGTCCCTGAAGGCTACCAAATTCGTAACCAGACTCGAAGAATTATACGAAGCAACCATTGAGGAACTTCTGTTCAGAATGCGCCGCGAATGCACTCAAGTTGTGCTCACGAGTGAAAACAACTAAATCTACTCGCTCTTCAGACTCATCAATTCGCTTGTAGCGAGGGCAAACCCTGACGACTATGGAGATGTTAAGAAGGAATTCATTGACTTATTCGCTAATAGCATAGATATGATCTTTGTCTATGCACTAACCTGGTCAATCGGAGGTAACCTAGACGCCGACAGCAGAAATACGTAGAGTACGATCCTAAAGGAGACGATTAGCAAAATGAACACTGATAAAGGCTGGTCAGTGCCGATCCCCGAAGGTTCAACAGGTTAGTACGATGTGACAATTGATTGCACTGAAAACAAGTTCATGCCGTGGTCAACCGTGCAGCGGGAGTTCACGTTCAACCCCAGAAGTAGTTAGGATGAAATCGTGGTGCCTACCGAGGACTCCACCAAGTAGATTGAGATATCAGCATCATTGTTAAAGTCGCACATGCATGTGCTGAAGTGCGGCGGGACAGGCACGGGCAAATCGTTGAACTGCGACACGCTCATCAGCATGTTCCCGGCATCACGGTACACGGCAGTCACTCTTTCCTTCAGTGCCCAAACCGGAGTTATGGCCATCCACAACACACTCGGGCCTAAGTTGAAGAGGAGGAAAGCAGGCATCCTTGGCCCCGACAACAACAAAAAGGGACTGGTGCTTGTGGACGATTTAAACATGCCCAAGAAGGAAAAGTAAGGTGCACAGCCGATCCTTGAACTGCTGCGCCAGTGGTACGACCACGGCGGATGGTACGACATGCTCGAATTCGACTTCAGGTCGGTCGTGGACCTCTTCTTCATGTCAGCCATGGGCATGCCAGGCGGAGGCAGGTCTATCATCTCAAACAGACTGGTCAGGCACTCTAATGTCATAGCTTACACTAACATGACTGATTTATCAATACTCAGGATCTTCAAGACTATCGTGTCTGGGTTCTAAGAGTCACACGAAGACGAGATTAAAGACAAATTAGAGAGTGTCATCGAAACGACCTTGCACTGCTACAACGAGTTGGTTAAGTTCCTGTTGCCGATTCCAAAGAAGTCGCACTACTTGTTCAATCTGCGTGACATCTCGAAGGTGTTCCAAGGTGTTTGCAACGGCAAACCACAGTTCATCAATGAACCGAACGTGTTTATGAGACTATGGATCCACGAAATGAACCGAGTCTTTAGGGACAGATTACTCGACAAGAGAGATTGCGAAGACTTTGATAATTTAATCCGTAATAGTATAAAATCCAAAGTAAAGGTAGAAGAAGCAAAAGTCTAGGATAGAGATGTAATATTATTTGGAGATTAACTGGACAAAGACCCGGACAATCGTGTCTAGAAGGAAATCGAGTCTCTAAACAAACTAGAATTACTCTTGTACGAATTCCTAGAAGACTAGAATGGTGAAAACAATGCGATGAATTTGATTCTGTTTTCAGACGCATGCGAGCACATTTCACGCACTTGCCGTGTCATCGGCTTCCCGAAGGGTAACGCGCTTCTCATGGGCGTCGGCGGTTCCGGACGCAGTTCATGCTGCAAACTTGCCAACTATGTACTCGGATTTAAGTTGTTCCAAATTGAAATCACAAAAGACTACCGAATCGATAAAAACTGGAAGGAAGACATGAAGAAATGCCTGATGCAAGCCGGCGCGCAAAGACTGCCTACCACCTTCCTCCTGATCGACACGCAAATCATACACGACAAGATGTTGGAGGACATGAACGGTGTCCTCAACACAGGCGACATCCCCAACCTGTAAGAAGCACCAGACCTCGAGGAACAGAACAAAATGGCTAAGAAGGACTGCCAGGAGGCAGGCTTGGACCAGACACCGCTTAACATGTTCAAATGCTAACTGAATGCAGTGCGCAAAAACGTTCACGTAGTTATGGCGATGAGCCCAATGAGCGACAAGTTTAGGGCCAATTTAATGATGTTCCCGTCATTGGTCAACTGTACTACTATTGACTAATATTCAGAGTGGCCGCAGGACGCATTGTTAAGTGTAGCCAAAGAACAACTCGCGGGCAAAATAGACCTCGGTGAACACCAAGAAGGAGTCGAATCTATGTTCTCGATTCTACACAAGTCAGTGGAAGAAGTGTCTGCAGACATGATCGAAGAGGTGAAAAGGTACAACTACGTGACACCGACCAGTTACCTAGAATTAATCAGAATGTACAAGCAGGTGTTGACGATCAAGAGGCAAGAGTTCCAAGATAGTATTGACAGGTAAGAACAAGGATTAGCAATCATAGCCAATGCCCAGACGCAGGTGGACAAGTTGAGTAAGGAGATCAAGGCCATGGAACCGGAGCTAGAGGAAATGAGTCGAGTGCTGGCCATCAAGGACGCCGACTTGAAGAAGAATTTGGAAGAGACACAAATCAAGTCCGATTACGTCCAGAAAGAGACTGACAAGCAGAACATTGTCGTCGAACAAGTCACTACACGTAAAAATGGCATCATGGAGGAGAAAAAAGAGACAGAAGAGGCCAAGAATGGCGCGCTTAAACTCGCCAAAACGCTCGACAAGAAGGAAATCGGCGAAGTCGCGGGTTAAGCTAACCCGCCAGCACCTGTGGCATTTTGCATGAAAATCATCTGCTACTTGTTCAGTCTTGACAAAAGCGTCAAGGATAAAGAATCTGGTAAGGCGTGGGTCGACGAAGCCAAAAAGTCATTGCTGAGCAACGTGGACTCATTCAAGGCATCTCTGGTCGAGAGGATTGTGAAGGAAGAGTGCACCAAGAAGCAGTATGACAATTTGATGGCCAATTAGGAACAACTGCTCAACACCGACTTGAAGGCAGCCTCATCAGCCTGTGGCAAACTAGGCGAATGGTGCAAAGCCATGAAAGCTATCTAGGAAGTGAACGTCAAACTAGCGCCCATCCTGCTTGAGTTGGCCGAAGCTCAGAAAAGTTTGGACGAAGGCCAGAAGGTGCTCGATAACTTGAACAGAGAAAAAGACGAATGCGAGGCTAAAGTCGCTGCACTGCAAGCCGATGCAGCCGAAACTCAAAAGAAGAAAGAAGATACAGAATTCATAGTGGAAGAAAACAAAAAGAAACTCGTACGTGCTAAAAAACTTCTCGACGGACTCGCAGACGAAAAGTCGCGTTGGGAAGAAGAAGTCAAAATGCTAAAGTTCCAAAGCGGGTATTTAACTGGTAATTGTATCATTGCTGCCGGCATGATGTCTTATGGAGGACCATTCGATTCTGTCTACCGCCAGAGACTAACCAAAATCTGGATCAAGAAGGTCCGGGAGAACCACATCCCTATGACCGACGACGTAAGTCTCATCGGGATTGCAGGTAAGAAAGTAGTCATAGAAGGCTGGAAGGGGTTGTACGGGCTGCCTGACGACGATCTGTCGATTGAGAATGCAATCATTCTCGAGAATACGCAGAGACGTCCGTTGTTCATCGACCCACAGGGCCAGGCCAACATGTTCATCAAAAAGATGGGTAATGATATGAAAAAACCAGGCTTCTTTGAAGTCCTGAAAGCCACCGATGACAAAATCAGCAAAGTGCTCGAAACATCAATAAAACTAGGCAAGTGGGTTCTCGTCGAAGGTGTCAGTGAAAAATTGTCACCTGAGTTGGAGCCTGTCTTGTCCCCGCAGATCACCAAGAAGCAGAAACAGACTTTGATCAAGTTCGGCGACAAAGACATCGAGTAACACCCTGAATTCAAATTCTTTTTGACTACTACGATCCCTAACCCGCACTAGTCGCCGGAGACTTGCGTGAAGATTTGTTTGATCAATTTCGCAATCACCCAAGCAGGCTTGCGTGACCAGATGCTTTCCTTAGTTGTCGGAATCGAGAAATCAGACCTCGAGCAAGAAAGACTTAATCTTGTCGAGACCAATGCCAAAAACGAGAAGATCCTAACTGAGAAAGAAGATGAAATCCTGGGCGACCTTAAGAAATCCGACCCGCAGACTATCTTGAACGAAGACACATTAATCAACAAGCTGTAAGACACTAAAGCTGAAGCGACCAAAATCAAGAAGGCACAGGATCTCGCTAAATTGCGAGAGGAAGAAATCAAAATCGAACGCGAGAAGTAAATCGAACTATCGAAGAAAACCTCATTGCTGTTCTTCGCTTTGACAGACCTGGCTAACATCGACCACATGTAGCAGTACTCGCTCGTGTGGTATAAATTACAGTTCGGGAATGCATGCACCAATGCAGAACCATGCGAAGACGATGACATGAAGAGAATTGAAAACATCTAGATGACATTCCTCAAATTGCTGTAGGTCGAGGTGTGCCGCACACTGTTCGACAAGGATAAACTGCTCTTTAGTTTCAACATGATCGTGAAGCTTATGATTTAACACGAGGTAGTAGACCCAGTACACTTTAAGTACTTGCTCACTGGATTTTTGGACGAGGTTGAAGTTCCCGAAAACCCGCCATTTGTCGACGCACTGGCTTGGTCACAGATGTATAAAAATATTTAAGGCTTGCAATTTATGAAGGGATTCGACGGATTCGTGGAATAATTTAACGGGAACCTAGAAAAATTCAAAGCCATCTACAACGCCGAAGATCCAAAGAAGGTCATGTTCCCAGGCGAGTGGCACGAAAAGCTGGACCCATTCCAAAAAGTCTTAGTTTACAAAGCTATCCGCCCTGACTAGATCATCGCAGGCATTAAGGAGTGGGTCAGGGAAGTATTTGGCGAGTTCTTTGTAAATCCGCCACTGTTCAGCATCGAGGAGGGCTTCAAGTCTTCGACAAAGGAAACTCCGATCATATTCATCATTACGCCAGGATCCGACCCGATGGCCGACTTGCGAGCATTTACTTCAAAGAAGACCGGCAGGGATTTGTATCAAATCTCCCTCGGACAGGGACAAGGGCCAGTGGCCGAGAGTTAGTTCAAAAGGTGTTCTGACAGCGGTGAGTGGTTGTTCTTCCAGAACACACACTTGTAGATCTCGTGGATGCCTAAACTCGAGAAAATGATTGAGGAACTCAAGTCGCCCGACACCAACGGCGACTTCAGACTCTTCCTGACCACTGCCTCTGTACCAGACTTCCCGGTTTCGATCCTGCAGGAGGGCATCAAACTGACCGTTGAGTCCACGGGCGACGTCAAGCAAATGATGCTCAACTCCTAGTCTAAGTTCACCGACGAGTGGATGGATTCGTGCAAGAACCCGACGCTCTTCAAGACCTTGCTCTTCGGCGCTTCGGTCTTCCACGCAGTGTTGATTGACCGCAAGAAGTTCGGCGCGATCGGCTGGACCTCGCCTACCTAGGACTTCTCGGACACCGACTTGGAAGTGACCAAGGACCAACTCAAGATGATGATCGACGATTCCAGTGACGATATTGATTACACCGTGATCAGGACGTTGGCTGCCATCATTAATTAAGGAGGCCGCGTGACTGACAACAAGGACGAACTGTTTATCCAAACACTTGTCAGACGTTTCTTACATCCCGACATGGTTGTCAACCCAGAGTATTCATTTGACGACTAAGGCTTTTACAAAATCCCTGAGTATGACTTGAAGCAAGCTGACTAAATCGAAATTATCAAAGACAAGTAGGACAAAATCAGTCCAGAGTTGTTCGGCCTGCACGCCAACGCCGACATAACCACCAACGCGAGCAAGTCTGACAAGCTGTTGGGCGCCATTCTGTCGATCCAACCTGCAACTGCCGCATCCAAGGGAGGCAAGTCGCCCGAAGACTTAAACGAGGAGAAGGCGCTCTAAGTACAGTCCAAGATACCTGAACAGTTCGACCTTGAACTGCTCGGCATGAAATACCCGACTGAATACAACGAGTCGATGAACACAGTGCTGACCCAAGAGGCTGAACGCTACAACACTCTACTCTCCACAATGGACACACAACTCAAGCAGTACATGAAAGCGAACCGCGGCCGGATTGTGATGAACGCTGATCTGGAAGCTCTCGGCACCAAAATGATGGCGAATGAAGTGCCGCCGACCTGGACTGAGGAGGCAGGCTGTGGGTTCTTGTCAATCAAGCCGCTCTCGAACTGGCTGAACGACCTGAACAGCCGCATTCAGTTCTTCAAGACTTGGGAGCAAGAAGGCACGCCCAAGTGCTTCTGGGTCAGTGGCTTTTTCTTCCCGCAGGCATTCTTGACTGGTATGAAACAGAACTACGCAAGGAAAAACAAACTGCCAATCGATGTAGTCGAGTACAACTTCGAGTGGGTTAACGACAAAAAAGACCTAGCGGAAATAACGGAACATGCGCCTGTGGGCGGGTACCTGAGCGGTCTCTTCCTGGAGGGCTGCAGCTAAGACTTCAAAGAGACCCTGATTGACTCCAAACCGCGTGAGTTGTAGACTGAAATGCCGATCATGTGGCTCAAGCCATTCAACTACCAAGGGCCAAAGAAGAACAGACCTAAAAAGGAAGGCATTTACGTGTGTCCATGCTACAAGACTTTGGCCAGATACGGAACTCTGTCCACTACAGGACACTCCACTAATTTCGTGATGTTTGTCGAAATACCAACGGCTATAGACGATGAGAAGTGGATTAAAGCTGGTGTTGCACTATTTACAAGTTTAAAGTTTGATTGATATAAAATAAACATAATTTGTCTGAATAATTAAAAAAATAAAACCAAATATAAAAAGTTGAAAATATTAATTTAAAAGTTGAAAATATTAATTTAAAGTTGAATAAATTAAAA
>Ga0008459J53047_1002933_pt1 | contig 13009 bp, 26 predicted proteins | sample AOAMet_54_BLW_10_FD_53047 | JGI IMG/M metagenome (IMG submission 53047)
CTGAAAAACCAGATGACAAAAAAGAAAAAGTGTAAAACATGAATAAATCTTCTAAAAACAATTTAACCCTAAAACCCGATGCGGACCTCAAAAACAAACTTAAAAACAACATGTAATTCTACTCCAGTCTAAAAGACACCATTAAACACAGGAAAAACCTAGTGTCAGACAACAAGTCATCCAGCATGGCTTCACTTGGCATGGCTTCACTCGAAAAGACACTCATGACACGACAGAAGTCTGAAAGCGAACTGGTGCCACTCAACTCAGCACGAGGAGTGGTGCGACCCATGGAGACACTCCGTTCACTCAACCTCAACCTGTACACCGACACTACTTAAGGCACAGACGAACAGACTAGTGAGAACCTAGGCAGCCCTATCAAGGTCAAGTTGACCGACAGAACTATCGGTCAGGCAAGAACAATGAACCGAGTCAAATCATAAGACAAGATAATGAATTGTCCAAAACAGGAAGAAGTAGTCGAAGAATTGCTCTACGATCACTCCGTGTTGTGCAGCAATCCTAAAGTTGTCACAATCGAAGATAAGTTGAAAAAGATCAACCTGCTAACTAACCCTGGAGAAAATAAAAGGAAGAACATCGTGCACAGTGAGTACCTGGAGGAACGCGCTTACCTAGTCGGCATTATGGAGTTCATCCATGCACTGAAGACGAACCCTAACTTTAAATTCAAATTCGCGTACGCGTCCAGACTCTCGACCGAATTCTAGGACTAGTACATCATGCCGTACTGGCTCGTGAACCAAGACGACTAGATGACGATCAGCAGTGATCGCATCATCCACACCAGCAAAGGTGAAAGCGTGACTATGGAGTTGTTCAAGTACGAGAAGCAGTTCTACGCATTCCACATCCTCAAGGAATTCGATTTCTTCGCAAGTTACAAAAAGTGGAGGAATTTTACTGTCCTGAAGAATTACATGAGAAGGACTAATCTCGAAGAAACTAAGGCTAAAATCAACGAAGTCAAGCTATTATTCGACTCAGAGTTGAAGAAAGCAAATACTCTTGTACTGCGTGCTAACTAGGAGGTGGCTAAACTCGACTTCATCTCATTCTTCAAGATGGACCAGACCATAGACCAGTTCAAGGAAGACAATCGTGTGGAGATCGAGAAGTGCAAGTTCAAGTTGGAGAAACGAGACAAGACAGTGCAACAGCTGTGTAAGAAAGCGTGCGACGACAGTTATGCTTTCTACTGTAGTGAAAACCGCATCAGGATTGAAAACAGCCAGGTCGACGAGGGCCGTGATGACAACCGTGGCGCACTGATAGGCGACGGTTCCAACCGCAAGATGGAATTCACTCAACTGGCCGCACAAACAACACACTTCAAAAAACTTGTCAGGTTCATCAAACTCAAGGATATCATGCTCACCAGGAGCAACCTGCAGCTGTCACTCGATGTGATGGACAAAGTACGTGAACATCTCAAATTCACAGACGAGAAATTCGAAATCCAGAACAACAAAAAGAAGCGTGTGGGAGGCAAACAGGTCAAGTAGCCAATCTTCAAGATTGAAGCAGTGTTCGACAAAGAAGCACGCGCGATCGTGTTCAAGCCCAACCGCGACGAATTCAAACAACTCATAGCTGAAATACTCGAGGATGCGCACAAAAGCATCGCTAAAGTTGGCACACTCTCTGACAGACCAGAGTTCAACGACCACCTGCGCGTGAAAGAAAATGAAGGCCAGAAAGACAATCCTGATGACCCGTACATCATGGAGAAAATCATCAACCACCCTGACTACAACTTGATGCAACACGAAATCGACCAGATCATCTCAGACAGTTAGGGGCAGCTGGACCTCTTCCGCGACAACACCCTGAAACAGTGGCTGGACATGATCCTGACCTACATCGACGTGCAAGTGGATGACTTCAGGGGCAAAGACATCGCATACATCAGTAAATACATCGCGCAGTTGGACAAGTACAACAATTTGATCAATGACTTGAAGAAGGACTAGCACATTCAACTCCACCGCTTGGAGTGCAAGGAGGTTATCGAAACAGTCAAAAACACCATCAGGGATGTCAAAAATGAATTCAGGAGGATGTTGCCCGAGTTGATTACGCAGAAGTGTGAAAGTTTGCAGGGTAAGTTGAAGGCAGCTATCAAGAGGCTGAGCGACCCCATGTTGAATGTGAGAGAGTACTGCGGTTTCAATGAATAACTGTTCGGCAAGAAAGAATTGGAAGGGAAAGGGGGTCTCAAAGGAGCATGGGAAGGCATGTTCAGCGAAAATGTCGAAATTGCCGACTTCAAAATATTCATGCAGAAATTCCACCCTGTTTTCAACGACTCAATTTGCGATACTACTAAGGATCTCACTACTAAATGCGAAGAAATCCTAAACTTGCGCGAATCACAGGAGGAAGATGACCGCATCAAGTGGAAAAACCAGTTGGAGAAAGATATTCCTGCTCTTGAGAAGGACGCCCGTTAATAAGAAGACTTTGTGTCAGACAGCAAATTTGACACCTAAGTTGGTCCTGAAGAAACAAAAGAAGTCTTAGACCAACTAGATATCTACAAGGCTAAGGTTGATGAAGTCAGAAAAAATGTTGATAATTAAGAGAAGTTTAAGGATACACTTGACTCAGTCAAGGAAATACCTGAAAACATTGAAGAGATTTGCGACTTATACGACAATAAGTACAAACTTTGGAAAACCAAGTTGGACTATGAACAAATGGTCAATGATCTCGGTCCTTTGGACCTCAAAACCTTCGAGTTAAACAAAGTTAAAAACTGTGAAAAAATTGAAAAACTCATGCAAGACTGCATGAAGGCGAAAGGTGTCTTACCTGACAACAACTTATGTGCGTCAGAAACCTACGACAAACTCAAGGAGTTCAGGGAACTAGTCATTGCCATCTCCAAAATTCAGTCCAAATATTAAGATGAACGCTACATGATCAAAGCCGACGTCAATAAAACACTTGGCATGAATTTCTACTAAGAAGACAAGGAAACTAAGGAGGTTGACGGAGAAACGAAAACTATAAAAGTTGAAAAGATGAAAGACGATATGACCGTGAATGAATTCATGGAGAAGAACATCGGCAAAAGGATGCGCGAGATGGTTGAACTCGAAACACGGGCCAAGAAGGAAATTGAGTTATCGAAAATCTTAGAGGAACTTACTGAAAAATGGAATGTAATTGGCAAGTTTAAAATACACAACACAACTAATGAGATTGAAAAACCAGACGGTATCTTTGATGATCTAGATGACTCATATGCCAAAATCGCTGACATCCAATCGAATAAATAAGGAGCAGTCTTCGAAAAAGACATTAATAGGAATGAGTACAAGTTTGGCACTGACTCTTGGGCCAAATTCCTCGGCATCATCCAGAATTTAATGCTTGAACTTATCAGCTGTTAGAGAGCTTATAAATAATTCGAAAAGATATTCAACGCAAAGGATATCAAAGACAACCTGCCGGATGAAAACCAAAAGTTTAAAAATGTAGTGGAAGGATAGAGTAAGATTGTGAAAACAAACATCAGAAATGATAACAGTGGTAACTTGCTCATGTACGTGTACAACAAACAAGGTGAAGACATCATCGAGATTGAAAAGATGATGAAGGACATCGACGAAATTAAAAAGGCAATTGAAAACTAACTCGAGGAAAAGAGGAAACAATTTTCACGCTTCTACTTCCTTTCAACAGACGAATTACTTGATCTACTCTCGGAACAAGACAAACTGGATGTGGTGACTGACAACCTGAAGAAATTCTTCGACAACATCTACAACCTCAAGAAGACTGAAAACCAGTCCCAGGGCGGCGAAAAGTTCCTCGGGGATCTCACGGGTCTGATCTCAGGTGAAAATGAAGTGCTAGTCCTGCAAAAACCTGTGGCAATGACACCAACCACCCAAATCAACGGCTGGCTCAACGAAATGCAAGAGGGCATGATCGCATCTCTTAAAACCTACATGTAGGACTGTTTGGAAACGTACCAAACCAAGGTTGATATCTCACAGGAGATGACACGTGACGAATGGATCAAGGCATTCAACTCGCAAAACGTAGTCACCATCGTGCAGTTGTTGTGGACTAAAGAATGCGAGATGCGCATCATGGACAAGAAACCCTAAGCTGCTTTGGATGAGTACAACGAGATCTTCAACGAGAATCTAACTGAGTATACCAAAATGCTCACATCGAAACCCCCGTTGAGTAAAGATGTCCGAGGGAGGGTCATTGCTGTGATCACAGGTGAAGTACATAACCAAGATGTGGTTAAGACTCTGAGGGATGACAAAGTCAGTTCAATGGAAGACTTCACCTGGAAGAGGCAGTTGAGGTTCTAGAATGAAAGCAAGTTGATTAAAGTGGAACAGGCTAACTCGATCATTATGTACGGCTAAGAGTACTTGGGTTCATTGGGGCGGCTCGTCATCACTGCAATGACAGAGAGGTGTTGGTCTACCATTACTGGTGCGATGGCACTGAGGCTTGGCGCTGCACCTGCAGGGCCTGCTGGAACTGGTAAAACTGAGTCAACTAAGGACTTGAGTCGAGGTTTGGCCATCTTCTGCCTTGTGTTCAATTGTGGTCCAACAGTCGAGACACCAATGGTGGTCATCTTGTGTTGCGGCTTGTGCTAGCAGGGCGCATGGGCGTGTCTAGACGAATTCAACCGCATCAACCTTGAGGTGCTCAGTGTGATCGCAGAAATGATGAGTGAAATCAAGGACAAAAGGTTAAGGTTTACCGACCAATTCACTTTCACTGACACTTTCCAGGGCATATCCGTCAGTTACAAACAAACCATGGGCAGTTACATCACCATGAACCCGGGCTACGCGGGCAGAAATGAACTGCCTGACAATCTGCAGGTCAGTTTCAGGCCTGTGGCAATGATGGTGCCAGATTACAAGTAAATTGCTGAGATCATGATTTAAGCATTCGGATTCGAAAACCCAGCGCCTAAGGCGTCCAAAATTGCCAAACTGCTGATCCTGAACTCCGAACAGCTGTCGCAACGCCCACACTATGACTTCGGGATGCGTGCTCTCAAATCAATCCTCAATAAGTGTGGAGAATACAAAAAGAATTTCCCAGAAGAACAAGAAGATCAGTTGCTCATCAGAGCAATGTTGAGTGCCAACAAACCTAAGTTTTTGTCAGAAGACAAAGTTTTGTTCGAAGCAATCCTCAAACAAGACTTATACCCTGGAGTCAAAATCATTGAGCAAGATTTCAGTTGGTTGTCAGAAGCAATTAGTGAAAGTGTTAAAGCAGACAACAAAACTTCCCCGAGTCTTTGGGAGGAAAAACTTATTCAGTTTTATGACACATGTAACTTGAGGTTCGGAGTTGTAATAGTCGGGCCACCTAACTCAGGTAAATCATAAATCCTTGAAACGCTCAAAAACTCTATCAACTGGATCATGAAAAACAAATTCGAACACAACGCTACACTTGAGAGACCTAACCCACTCATTTCGCAATCTATGGAAACCAGTATGAAAAGAATCAACCCTAAATCTATTACCAAAGAAGAACTCTAAGGCACAGTCGACCCTCAAACTCAAGAGTGGAAGGAAGGACTGGGTGCCAGTATTATGAAAAACTAAGTCAGGGAGGGGCAAGAGAAAATGAAGTGGCTTATCTTCGATGGGCCAATTGATGCGATTTGGATCGAAGACATGAACTCAGTCTTGGATGACTCGATGTTGCTGTGCCTGGGCAATGGCGAACGTGTGAAGCTGAACCTATCGATGCGCATCATATGTGAAGTCGCAGACATGAATGCAGCATCTCTGGCAACAGTATCCCGAGTTGGGGTCATCTAAGTGCCGGAAGAATCGGTTGGCTACATTGCATATATCAAGGGATTCATCATCAATGCATTCAAAGAATTCAACTATTTCCCTGCCGAAATTACTCAATTGGCAATCTCTTTATTCCTCGAATACTAACCAGCAATAATCAAGTGGTACACATCGACTGTATTGAAATCCGAATCTTCTGAACCTATCAGAACTATGGAAATGCAGCAAGTATACGCAGCAGGTAATTTATTCCACTCCTTGATGATAAACTAAGCGGAGAAATGCAAGGAGTAAATCGATGCAGACGAGGACTTAGATGAATCTGCAATCACACTCGAGTTGACCTTGGCAGCTACTCAACAGATGTTCGTGTTCGCCACTATTTGGGCCTTCGGAGGCAGTCTGGCTGAAAGCTGGAGGATGGAGTTCATGAACGAGTGCGTCAAAACGGCCTTGAAAAAGGTGTGCACGAATCCGCCTGGCATGTGGTGGGAGTTCTAACCTGAAATCACTAACACGTTCGAAGTGGTGTTCACCAAATGGGACAATATCCTGCCTAAGTTCATTTACAACTCTAAAGCCTCGTTCTTCGACCTGGTAGTCCCTACCAAAGATACAATTACATATTCTAGGTTGATGGAATAACAAGTTAAATGTTTATAGCCTGTGTTTTTTACTGGTCTGACTGGTGCAGGCAAGACCTTGGTTTGCCAGCAGTTGCTAGAGAGCTTGAAGGTTGAACAATTCCAGCCCGTCTTTATTTAATTTTCGGCCAAAACAGACAGTTATATCACCCAAAAGTACATTGAGAACTCATTCAAAGGGTCTGGACAGCGTGGTGTAGTTGGCCCAATCGCAGGTTACAAAAAAGGTATTTTGATGATCGACGACATCAACATGCCACTCGAGGAGAAGTACCTCGCTCAACCACCAGTTGAGTGTATAAGGCAGTTCATGGGTCAAGGCGGAGTTTAAGAACGTGCAGGTGAAAAGAGTTTCAAAACTTCCAAAAACATCGTAACCGTTGCACTCTCCGCACCTCCTACAGGCTGCAGGGCTGTTATCACTACTCGTATCTCTAGGATGTTCCACGTGCTTAATCTACCCAAAGCATCCAGTGAGTCCTTGAGGAAGATTTTTGAAGGAATCCTAGGTGGTTACATAAGTAGCATTTTACCCCCAGACTAAGCGGAAACAGTATCCAGAGCTGTACAGGGAGCCATCAAAATTTAAAATGAGATTGAAGAGAAAATCAAACCAACGCCGATTAAAACACATTATTCCTACAATCTAAGAGACGTCAGTAAAATCATACAGGGTATTATGGGAGGGCGTAAACAAACCTTTAGTAAAAAAGAAACAGTCTAAAAACTAGTTGCGCATGAAGCTAATCGCGTTTTCAAAGACAGACTAGTAGACGATAATGACTATAAAATATTCGATGAGTTTATGGCCAAAATCTGCAAGTCAGACCTAAACCTAGGCGGTGACGACTTGAAAGAAGTATTCAGTGAGACAGGCATCTTATTCTGCAACTTCAACAAAGGTGACTTCCTTTACAACCAGGTTCAAAATATTGAACAGGTACGTACTAAGCTGACCGGAAAGTTAAAAGAGTAAAATGATTTGTCGCCTGACAAGATGAATCTGGTGTTCTTCGTCGATGCTATTAAACATATTTGTAGGATTAGTAGGGTGTTGAAGCAAGCCAGAGGTAATTGTTTACTTGTTGGTATTTCGGGTTCGGGTAGGCAATCTTTGACAAGACTCGCAACTGTTATTATGGAGTTCCAGTTGAAGACTATTGTGATTACTAAGAATTTCAAGATGGATGATTTCTTCCAAACGATCATCGGCTTGATGACTGTAACAGGCGCAGAACAGAAACAAACTACGTTCCTTGTGAACGAAACTGACATCAAATTCGAAGCTCAAGTAGAGAGTATTAATAATATGTTGAATACGGGTGAAGTTCCTAATCTATTCGAGTCTACACAGCTGAATATGAAAGCCAAGGAAGAAATCATGCAAACAGTACGCGAAGCATGCACCAAAGAAGGCTATTCCGGCAACCAAGACATCTAGTTTGTGTCTAAAGTCCGCGAAAATTTGCACATCGTGCTATCATTCAACCCGATCGGGGCTACTTTCAGAGAACGTGTGCGTATGTTCCCATCACTCGTGAACAATTGTGCAATCGACTGGTTCCAACCTTGGCCGCAGGATGCGCTCATTGAAGTTGCAATCGACAAATTCAGCAGTTTCAGACTGCATGTGGGCACTAAAGAAGAAGATGAAAATTACATCAAAATGATCATTGAAATGTGCCCATACATCCATAATGGAACTAAGAAGATGGCTACTAAATTCGCAAATGCAACCAAGAGGAATGTTTATATCACGCCTAAAAACTTTTTGGATCTCATTGAAAATTAGAAATAGTTTTTCAACATTGCAAAGAATTCTTAAGACTTAAGCATTAAGAAATATAAAAAGGGTGTAGAGATCATGAATAATACAAGTAAAACTGCGAAAGAATTGGTTGAAGAAGTTAAAAAATTGACGCCGATAGTGACAGAGAAAAAAGCACAGGCTGAAGAACAGGCTAAGATAGCAGACAAGGCGGAAAAAGAGGCTAACGTCGTTTTGGAAACTCAGAAAGATGAAAAAGCTAAGGTTGAAAAAATGGTTGAAGATGCAACCGCAATTGAAAAGAATGTGCTATCCGAATTAGCCAAAGCAAATGAGGTGAGGAAAAAAGCGGAGAAATCAGTTGCTAACCTCAAGGACGCCGATGTGACTGAAGTCAAAGGGTTCAATGTCAAGAAATTGGCCGAAAAACCAGGCATTGAAGATGTGCTAAAGGCTATAATGTTGTTACTAACTGGCAAACCAAACTAGGACGGTTGGAATAAAACTATCAACGTGAAAAATCTCAGGGACTTCAATCTGGATGATATCGAGAATAATTTTGAATATTAAGACAAAATCTGCAAAAAGTAGAAGAATTGGTATAACAACAACGAAAGCGTTTCCTTCGAGAACGTTAAGAAAATCTCGAATGCTCTTGCAGGACTGTACGATTGGACTGTTAACATCATGGCCATGCAGGAAAAGATCGAGCAAGTAGTACCGCTTAAAAAAGACATGGCTCAGGCCAAAGCAACCGCAGCAGCTGCCAAAGAGAAACTTGATATTGCACTCAAAGAGTAATATGCAATCATGGATAAGGTGAACACGTACCGCGCCACACGCGACAAAGCGCTAGCGGAGGCCAAAGAACTCACGGACAAACTAGCCAGGTTCCAACTGCAATTAGGCAACTCAGATTCACTCACTTCCTCGCTTGAAGAAGAATACGACCGTTGGAATGGCAACGTGAACACCATCAAGGAACAGATCACTAACCTGATCGGCGATGTGTTCATCGCAGCCTCCGCTCTCAGTTACTAAGGGCCCTTTACGGGTATGTAGCGTGACATGTTGATAACCGACTGGATCAACAAGGCAGGCAAATTGAATATCCCGCGGAGTGAGAAGTTCAGTTTGGACCGTATCTTGTCTGACCCTCTGGAAGTGAGGAATTGGCGCGTCAATGGACTGCCATCGGACCAAGTGGCCATCTGCAATGCATGTCTGGCTACCAAGTCAACTCGGTTCCCTATCCTAGTCGACCCACAGGAACTAGCCTACACCTGGTTAGGCAACCTAGGTGCAACCTTCAGGCCCAAGGAGGACGACTCCAACAACTTTAAAGCCGTCAAACACGAGAAGAAAGACAAAAACAAAATCATCGCCAAGGCAATTGAAACCGGCTGGACCGTTATGGTGTTTGATTGCCCTGAAATCCTCGACAATAACATCGACATGTTACTGATGCAGAAGTCCAACAACGTGGGCGCGGAAGAAGGGTCTGAATTCAAAGTCAACTTCGAAGGCAAGGAACTCAAAGTGCACCCACTCTTCAGAATCTAAGTGGCCACCAAGGTTGCAAATCCAAATTAACTCCCTGAAACGTACATCAAGGCCACCATCATCAACTTCATGGTCACTTTCGAAGGGCTAGAGGAAGATCTCCTCACCAAAACAGTAGGCATTCTCCGTCCTGATGACGAAAGGATGTCACGCGAACTAGTTGAGGAGATCGCGAGGAATGACAATGTGTTAGCAGAGTTAGAACAAAAGATTCTTAAATCCTTACTCGATACCGATGGATTGGCCGGATAAAATGTACTTGAAGACAATGATTTAATCAATATGCTAAAGGAGTCAAAAGTTAAGTCAGCAGACATTAAAGAAAAGAAAATCAAAGCAGAGGAAACCAATGAGAAACTCATTGAGGAGAAAAAGAAGTTCACGAGCATTGCGATCCGGGGATCAGTGTTGTAATTCATTTTGGTGGACTTAGCCGGTATAGATGTGATGTAACAATTCTCGTTGAGTAAATTCGCCGAACTGTTTAATTAGATTATTGACAATCAGAAAGATGCAAATGAAGGCGAGGCTTTGATATTACACTTAGTCGATAAGCTCACTGAATACATTTAGGATCAGTGCTCAAGATCGCTTTTCGAGGAACATAAGGTCATTTTCGGTTTCATGATCGCTATCAAGGTGTCACTGAAAGAAAAAGTAATCACATATGACGAAATGATATACTTCCTGACAGGAGCTAAAGCAGGATTCAATTGCAAAACTGACACGCGCTAGAGTTGGTTGGAAGAAAAACAATAGAAGTGTGTGCAAATGTTGGACTCAGTGGTGCCCAGTTTGAAGTTGTGTGACGAAATGTTTGCACTCAACGAAAAGGAGTGGAAGAAGTGGGTGCTTGAAGGGGAACCCCAGAATATACCATTCCCTGGCGAGGCAAATAATTTGTCTGAGTGGAAGAAGTGCTTGATCATCAAAGCATTGAGGCCTGAGAAGGTTGTGTTCAGCATGAAGTTCTTTATCAAAGATAAAATCGGGGAATCATTTGCATAACCTCCACCGGTCAAACTGAGCGATGTGTAGATAGACACAGACGAGCGATCTCCGACAATATTCATCCTCGGCAAAGGGTCAGATCCAGGGGATACCATCAAAGAGCTAGCTAAAACCAAGGGCAAAGATACTGACATCATTACTTTATCTTTAGGCAGCGGTAGTGAAGAAAAGGCACGTAAGAACATCCAAACATCAAACAAGGACGGAACCTGGGTCATTCTGTGCAACTGTCACTTGTTCGAAGACTGGTTGCCAGAGTTGCTGAAAGAGTGCGACACCGTGCGCGACCCGTCGAACATGAACGTCAATTCCGAATTCAGACTCTTCCTCACGGCCCGCCCCTGCAACCGCTTCCCTATCCCGCTCTTGCAGTACGGCATCAAAGTAGCCTACGAGAATCCCAAGGGTTTAAAGAAGAACATGATGGGTTCACTCATGAAATATGACGACGAGTACATGAACAACATCAAATTCAATGGGGTCATCTTCAAGAGACTCGCATTCGGAGCTATTTTCATGCATGCGGCTATACTCGAGCGTAAGAAATACGGGCCACTCGGGTTCAACAAGGCATATGACTTCAATGAGTCTGACTTAACTGCGGCTGTGGATACCCTCAAAGATTTATGCAACAGACCTAATATACCATACGATGCTATAGCATATATGTTAGGCGAGATCACTTACGGAGGTAGGATCACTGAAGATCTTGATTTTAGAACTCTACTCTGTACCTTGAAAACTTTCTTGAAAACAGACGTGCAAAAAGGATCTGAATTCAAATAGTCCCAAAGCGGGATTTAATATTGCGTTGATTACGATGAAAACAACATTGTAGAGTCTTGGAAAACATAAATCAAATCCCTGCCTGACCAAGATCCACCTGAGATTTTCGGTATGCACTCGAACGCGGATATAGCATTCCAGATGGACTCAAGTAACATGTATTGCAATGTTATACTTACCATTGCCACTGAAACAACTGGAGGAGGCGATGACGAAGAAGGTGGAGGTGGCGACAATTTGATACTTGATATGGTGGTCAAGTTCATCGAAACACTGCCAGATAAACTACTTAGATCCGAAATATCAGATAAGAACCTTGAACGTGACAATTCAGGCAATCTGTCCATCTAGACCAACTTCTTATACATGGAAATGGAGAAATTCAACGGGTTACTCGGCAAAATGCTAGACTCACTCAAGGGACTCAAAGATGCGATTTTAGGGATAGCCTTGATGTCCGGAGAACTTGACTCAATGCTGAACGCATTCCTAATCAACGTAGTGCCGCCAAACTGGACCGCAAAGTCATTCCTGTCGCTCAAACCGTTGGGTGCGTGGTCTGATGACTTAACCTAGCGCATTAAGTAGATGCGCATCTGGATGCACAGCGACGTGCCTATAGCACACTACATGACAGCTTATTACTTCCCGCAAGGGTTACTCACCTCCTGTCTGCAGTCATACAGTCGCATGGCAGGCACACCTATTGACGAAATTGACTTTGTGTTCGATACCCTCCCGCAGACTAGCCCAGAAGGCTTGGCTAGACTTACTGATGGTGGACTGTTGGTTTAAGGCATGTATTGCGATGGCTTCGGGTATGATTTCAAGAATAACCGGCTGGCTGACCAGGCTGACGGTGTAACGTTTATATCATCACCTATTATTAAATTCAAGCCCAAGCATATGGCTAAACCTGGCAAATCAGAGGAATTCTTTAAGAAACCGGATGACATGTTGGCTTTCTAATGTCCTAATGACTAATTATGTCCTATTTACAAGACTACGACAAGAAGTGGTACATTGAGTACTACAGGATTAAGTACTAACTTTATCAAAAAGATTGCGATGTAACAAAACATGCCGAGTCCGGACTAGTGGGTTAAGAAAGGAGCTGCATTTGTGTTAAATCTGAATGACTGATTGAGACAATTATACTGCGATGATTCGAATAAAATTGAGAATTGAGAATTGATAATGCTAGAATTTATATTAAAAAATGAATGTTTGCAAAGAAAATTATAATCAAAAATTAGATTAAAAAAATCAAAGAGGTAGTTATGAAATGAATTAGGGTTTAATATATTATAAGAGAATAAGTAATTAATCAATATAAGTAAATTTATCAAAAAGTAGAAATTATTATTAATTGAATTGAATAGTTAAATAATGAATGCATAAAATACGTT
>Ga0008459J53047_1013922_pt1 | contig 12852 bp, 26 predicted proteins | sample AOAMet_54_BLW_10_FD_53047 | JGI IMG/M metagenome (IMG submission 53047)
AACAATCTCTCGTCTAAATCATCTAATAGAAACAAAGGATTATAATCACAATTAATTGGAAAAGAAGAAACTGAAATGTTAAGAAACACTGTAAACGACGGTCCAACTGAATTAATCATGAAAAAACCGAAAATAGAGACACATAAAATACGATCTAATTTAGCTGATGGTCACACTTTAGCACCTTTAAGCTCACGTGGATTTGTGTCGAGTCTGCCTGAGGGGGCATACTCTCGACGCAGGAATGACATCGCGCAAGTAGACCCTAAGGTGTTCGAACCATTCAAAAATAATGTAGGCAAACCTCCTCGCAAGGTAATCATTAACCGCAAGATAAAGGAATTTAACGATGTAGATATTACCACTGAGCTTAAACGCCACGGTATTGATTTCACTAATACTAATTCTGTAATTACCAACGAAGCTCATCTTAAATTAGAGTGGTTCGATGACAGTTCATAAGAGGTCAGACCTCCAAAAGAAATGATATGTTTAGTGAATAAAAACAATAACCTTGCCAAATTACCTGATTAGTTTTAGCAAGTGAAGGAGTTTGACGACAGACTGAGACCTGAGAGTAGAATGAGTAACCGAAAGATGTCGGTAGATAGAGACCATAGTGTGAAAATGGGGATAGATGCCTATGCCCTCAGGCTTGAAGGCGGCAAAGGTGAATTCCAGTCATGTCTAGTCTAAGATTAACACGAACAAACTGAATGTTACCAGATCAAGTAGGAAGTCAAACTGTCTGCTAACAAAAATGCAGTTGCATTAAGAGGTGACAAGTAAGAAAATGAAACATACGAAGAGGCCATTTGGTTGCACAAAATCTAAATCCTATTCAAAGTTGAAAATCCTAAAATCTAAGCTAAAAGAATCGCAAATGCATTCGAACAAAGAGTTAAGTGCTAGAAAGAAATTGAATTTAACTAGTAAATCGACAACATGCCCCTAAAAGGTGGTCAATTCATGCTGGCTACAACTGAAGCCAACCTGAGTGACTAACTAGGGTTGAAGTGGCAGAAGTAATCTAACTTAGTAGGGAACATGATGGGTTACACGAAATAGGACTAGGCACGCACCATGAACAAACTAGTGTTCATGCACTACATGAACTCCAACAACTCATCCATGATTTACAAGAGAGTCAAAACACCCAAAGGCAATGTTAGACACGACGCACCTGAACGCGGCCAGTTGTTCACCAAACTATCCAAAGCTGAATTTTCTGAAAGGTTCAACCAGTTTAAACTCATGACACTATAAGTCAAGGAGGAAGTCTGCACTACTATGGTTGAAATCAAAAGGGTATGCGATTATATTGCATATGACCCTGAAGTGTGTATTTAGAAATATAGGTACGATAAAATTTACAAGTTGGATGAATTCAGACAAACCCAAAACACTAATATTAGTTCCATTAAGACTTTTGTGCAAGATCAACTAGAAGGTGAGGTCAAAAGTATAATTGAACGCAATCTCGAAAACGTAGGTAAGGGCTGGTTTAACTTAAATGAGACTAATAAAGAAAGTTAGGAGTTCAGTAAGTTGAAAAAGTTTTTGAATATAGTGAAATACATGACACAGGATTCTATTTACAATTTGACATTCAACAGTGTCAAAAGGTTCACGCAGTCCATAAGGGAAAGAATGCCGGATGCAATCAAGATTGAGAGCAGCATGAAAGTTACCAATACATTTTCTAAATTCTCGTCTTCGGATGAAGTTCCTAGACCAATTCTGACAATCGAATTACAAGGCCATGAAAGCTCCCTCAGGTTCGTGTACAACACTAACCTTGAAGAATTCGCTCACTCCGTCTGTGACACTTTCAGAGAGGGAATCAAATCTATGAACTCAATTGATCTGATCGAAAGGAGACTGCTCGAAGACTTTTACAAATCGGAGCCGGTCTTGAAACTTAAAAACCCTGTACTTTCTGAGGATGAACCCAAAATCCCATCTGATGAAGAACGGCGCAAAGGAGCTATCCCTGACGAAAACATCTGGGTGTGGAATGGCTTCGCGGAAATGAGAGACATGATCTTCAAATCAATCGAAGGACCCCAGCTCTAATTAGATCTATTTACTCGCTATTGTAATGAAATCTCACTCGACTCTGATGAATAATTCGAAAATGTATAGGGCAAAATTAAAGATACTGTAGATTTATTGTTGCAACAAGCGGACTACAATGTTGCTTCAGATGAAAGGGAAGGAGAAGAGGAGACTACTGTCAACTATGAACTCCAATCGATAATTGGAGAGATAAGGAAACAGACTGAGCGAGAGGCCGAGTTGGACTCTTATTTCCCCGATGAAATTGCAATAGGCATTTAACTAGTCAGCTGCAAAGAGTTGAAGAATAATCTCATGGACAAACATCGAAACATCAGCAAAAAACTTATCGACCTGATATACAACCTAATCCGGTTCCACTAAATTGAAGTCAAAAAGATGCGCGAGAATATAATTGCTAAGTTGAAGGCGAACCCAACTGAAGTTAGGGCTTTGTCCGAATTGAAGAAATACATACTCGAGTTGCCACTCATTATCGGTCAAATGAATGCTAAAATTGACCATATGTAAACTATGTAGGAGTATTTAGATTCACATTTGTTTGATTTCCCAAAAGAAGATTTATATGAAAAATGGGTTTTAAAAAGATTTTCAAGAGATGTATACGAAATCAGAGACAAAAAACAAATTGATATCGAGAATAAAAACAAAATTTTCTTTGACCAATTAAAAGATGAACAAACAATATTTGAATCAGCGATTAAAGACTTACACGAAAGTGTTGACAACTTGATTACATTGGCAGATCCAGAACAATTTGAAACATACGCAGAGAAAATCATGAATATTGATAAAGATCTAAAAATTAGTAACGACAAGGCAAATGATTAAAACGAACAGGAAACATTGTTTGGAAATATAGCAACAAATTATAATATCAAACAAATTGTGAAAAACTTTGATTTTTAAAAGGGGTTGTGGATCACATATAAAAACTGGAAATTAAATAACGTACGTTGGTTAAATTGTCCATGGGAAGAGCTAGACGGTAATGAAGTGGAAGAAGAAGTAAACAATTACAAAACCACACTAAGTAAAAGTAAAAAACATTTTAAAAATAACCAAAATGCTACGAAACAAATTGAAATTATCGATAATCTACTAATAGAAATCATTGAATTCGAAAAATTTGTTCCTCTTGCTGTTTAATTAAGAGGTAAAGGTATGTAAACTAGACATTGGCAGCAATTATCAACTGAAATTGGGTTTAAAGTATCACCCAATAATACCGAGAATTTCTGTTTGCAAACTCTCATTGAAATGAACCTAGTAAAACATATCGATGTCATTGAGGAAGTCTCAACGCGTGCTAGCAAAGAATAAGGCATCCAATGTGAGTTGAAGAAAATCAATGAAGCCTGGGCAGTCTGTGATTTCCAATTCATGAACTTTAAGGTAACGGAAATACTGCTAATCAAAAACTTCGAAGAGTGTATCGGCTTAAATGACGAACACTTGGGCGTCATGACCAACTTGTTCTACTCACCCTACAAAGCTGTCTTTGAACAGGACATTGAAGTTTTGAAAATAGGTCTTGAGGTTGTGTCAGAAGTTTTGGAATTCTGGATGAAACTTCAAGTTTCGTATATGTAGCTGCAACCTATCTTCACGTCGGATGACATCCAGAAATCACTGCCGCAATACTTCAAAATGTTCAGACAGGTGGACACTCGTTGGAAGACAATCACAACATCAGCAGATAAAGTGCGCAGGGTGTTTGACATTTGTAACAATGAACAGTTGCGGAATTCCTTGTTTGAAGACTTGCAGATACTCGACAAAGTGCAGAAGAATCTCGAGAATTACTTGAACATGAAGAAGAGTAATTTCAGTCGGTTGTTCTTCTTGTCAGACGATGAATTGTTAAAGATACTTTCTAATACGAAGGAACCAAGGAATATCAATGACTAGTTGAAGAAGATATTCGAGAGCATGGAGGTCGTTGTGTTTGATGAGTTTGGGTCCATCACGGACATGTGTTCGAAAGATGGCGAGTGCGTGCCTTTGGTGCGTGAAATCACCACCCGCCACAAAAGTGTGGAGATATGGTGCAAGGAGTTGGAACTGTGCATGGTGGATTCAGTGCGTGATTTCCTGGTCAAAGGCATCACATCCTAAAAGAATGCCAAAAGGGTGGACTGGGTCAAAAAGAACTTCAGCCAGTGTGTCTTGAATGGCACTCAGGTCTGGTGGACCAAGGAGACAGAAGAGGCTATTCAGAAAAAGAGTTTGGACAAGTACAAAACCAAAACTGCAAACCAGATCTTGGATTTGGTTGAATGCGTGAGGGGCACACTGACCAAACTGGAAAAGAAGAGTATTTCGCCCTTGATCGTACAAGGCGTGCACGAACGTGACATAGTGAATGACCTGGCAGCCCAAAAGATAGCGAATGTGTTCGAGTAGGAGTGGGTGCGCCAGCTGCGGTTTTAGCTGGAGGACCGTGACCTGTAGACCCGGTGCATGCAGACCAACTTCCCCTAGGGCTACGAGTAGATGGGCAACGCCGACAGGCTAGTCATCACGCCACTCACCGACAAATGCTACATGACACTCATGGGCGCGCTTAAGCTCAATTTAGGAGGTGCACCTGCAGGGCCTGCTGGCACTGGTAAGACAGAAACAACTAAAGATCTCAGTAAGAATCTAGCCAAGTTATGTAAAGTTTTCAACTGCGGACCTGAAATGGAGTAGAAAATGATTGGCACGTTTTTCAAAGGCCTAACTTCGTCTGGCGCTTGGGTGTGTTTCGATGAATTCAACCGCATCAGTCTGGAAGTCTTATCCGTTATTGCTCAATACTTGCAGATACTGTTGAACGAGAAGAAGAAAGGTGAACGTGAAACAACATGCATGTTCCTCGAGACTGAAATCAAGGTGGTGAACACGTTCAGTGTGTACATAACCATGAACCCCACTTATGCAGGCAGGCAGCAGTTGCCTGACAACTTGAAAGCACTGTTCAGGCCGGTTGCAATGATGGTGCCTAATTACCGCTTGATTGCGGAAATATTCTTCTACTCGTTCGGGTTCACTGATTCCACCAATTTGGCAGGCAAGATGACTGGCACTTTTACACTCTGTTCCGAGCAGTTGTCTAAACAAGACCATTAAGACTAAGGCATGCGTGCAGTGCGCTCTACTATCAATGCAGCAGGTCTTCTCAAACGCGACAACCCTGAACAGGATGAAGCGCAAATTGTGCTCAAGGCAGTCATGGACATTAATCTCCCTAAGTTTTTAAAGAATGACATACCATTATTTAGAAATATATTGTCAGACTTGTTCCCAGGCATTCATTTAGCTAATTCTAACAATGGATTACTTGAAGCTAGTCTAACTAAATCTATCAAAATATTAGAACTAGACCCCGTTGAGCAATTTATAGTAAAAATATGGCAACTTTAAGATACAATGAATGTACGTCACGGACTGATGTTAGTTGGACCTACTGGTTCGGGCAAAACAGCTTGCTATCAAGTGCTTAAAGATGCAATAAACCGGGTTGCTTTGGACGTAAACTTATCAAGTGCAATCGAGTTGGATGAAAACCCGTAACGCAAGGTACAGGTGCGGATACTGAACCCTAAATCCATCCTGAATGAACAAATCTAAGGCCAACTGAACCAGATGACCAAGGAGTACACCAAAGGGCTGGTGCCTGTACTCTTCAACAAAGCTGTTGATGAGGTCAAAAACGAAACCAAGCAGTGGGTTATGTTCGACGGGCCAGTGGACTCATTGTGGATTGAAAGCATGAACTCAGTCTTGGATGACTCCAAGAAATTGTGTTTACCCAACTCAGAAATCATTGACATGACAGAATAGATGACTTGCATGTTTGAAACCGATGACCTAAGTGAGGCGTCACCCGCCACCATTTCGAGGTGCGGCATGGTCTAGATGGACCCTAAAGCACTAGGCTAAGAATGCTTCTTTAACAACTACAAAAACAATTTCCCTAAAGTGTTACAAGACAATGGTTTTGTCACAAGTCTTAAAAAGATTTAGGATGCCTCAATCGAGGAGTTGTTGTTCAGAATGAGGAGAGAGTGCACACAGACTGTGTTGACAAGTGAAAATAATTAAATTTATTCATTGTTCAAGCTAATCAATTCAATTGTAGACAAAGCAAACCCTGATGATTAAGGGGATGTCAAAAAAGATTTAGTTGAATAGTAGACAGCTAGCGTGGATATGATCTACACCTAAGCTTCGGTTTGGACCATTGGTGGCAACACTGATACAGCAGGCAGGAAACAGTTTTCAGTCATACTCAAAGAGACTCTCAAAAAAGCCAACACAGATCAAAACTTATCAGCGCCATTCCCGTATCTCAACAATGAAACTTAATATGATTACACTATTGATGTGAAAGAGAACAGACTCATTAACTGGACTCAAGTCCAGCAAAAGTTTGAATTCAACAAAAACCTCAACTTCGAAGAGTTAATTGTACCTACTTTAGACTCGACCAAATACATTGAAATCTCAACCACTCTCTTGAAATCACACAATCATGTGTTAAAATGCGGTGGGACAGGCACGGGTAAATCTCTAAACTGCGATAAACTTGTATCAATGTTCCCTACTTCACGTTATGCTGTGTTTAACCTAACCTTCAGCGCGCGTACGGGTGTAATGACAATCCACAACTCTTTAGGATCCAAGATGAAGCGTAGGAAGATGGGTGTCTTGGGGCCAGACGGCAATAAGAAAGGCATCTGTCTCATTGATGACCTCAATATGCCCAAGAAGGAGATCTAAGGGGCGCAACCTGTGCTTGAGTTACTCAGGCAATGGCATGACCACAAGGGCTGGTATGATATGACTGACTTTGAGTTCAAGTAGATCATCGACTTGTTTATACTCGCTACTATGGGACTACCCGGGGGCGGGAGAGCGGTCATTAGCAATCGGTTGGTCAGGCATCTCAACGTGTTGAGTTAAACAAATATGACTGACAGTAGTATAAGTGAGATATAAGTAAGTATTTTGCAAGGTTTCTTTATCACGTAGAAGGAGGAGGTTAAACAGTTGGTTGACCAAGTTGTACCTACGACTGTGCACTGTTTCAATGAGTTGGTTAAATTCCTACTGCCTATTCCAACCAAACCGCACTAGTTGTTCAATTTGCGCGATATTTCCAAAGTTTTCCAAGGCATCTGCAATGCAAAGGAATTTGTTCTGGTCGATGCGAGATCTTTCGTGCGCATCTGGGTGCATGAAATGAACCGAGTGTTCCGCGACAGACAACTCGCCAAAGATGACTTGAACACTTTCGACACTTTGATCAAAGTGTCGGTCGAGAGTCGCATCAGCGTTGACATCGGGTCGGTCTTTGACAAAGAGCGCATACTCTAAGGTGATTTCATGGACAAAGATGCAGACAATAGGGTCTAGCGAGAGATTGAGTCACTTGACAAAGTGCAGACAGTCTTGTACGAAATTCTTGAAGATTACAACAATGAGAATTCACCTATGAATTTGATCCTGTTTTCTGATGCATGTGAACACATAAGCAGGATCTGCAGGATCATTGGCTTCCCGCGCGGCAATGCATTGTTAATGGGGGTCGGTGGATCTGGCAGACAAAGTTGTTGCAAATTGGCAAACTTTGTGATGAACTACAAGATTTTCACGATCGAAATAACCAAAGATTACAAAATTGACAAAAACTGGAGAGAAGATGTCAAAAAATGCCTTTTGTAGGCTGGTATCGAGCGCAACCCCATTACGTTTTTGCTAGTTGATACCCAAATCGTTGATGAAAAACAACTAGAGGATCTTAATAATGTACTTAACACTGCTGATGTTCCTAACCTCTAGGATGTGCCTGATTTTGAAGACATGAATAAAAGGGCCAAGAAAGACTGTCAGGAACAAGGCTTGGAGCAAACACCTATTAACCTGTTCCAATGTTAGATACAAGCAGTCCGCAAAAATATTCACATAGTCTTGGCTATGAGCCCTATGAGTGACAAATTCAGAGCCAACCTTATGATGTTCCCTTCCCTAGTAAACTGCACTACAATCGATTATTAATTCGAGTGGCCAGAAGATGCGCTTCTAAGTGTGGCTAAGGAACAGCTCATGGGCAAAATAGACCTCGGCATGCACCAGAAAGGCGTTGAAAAGATGTTCTCTATCGTTCACAAGTCGGTCGAAAAAACATCGCTAGACATGATAGAGGAGTTAAAGCGCTACAACTACGTGACCCCCACATCCTAGCTGGAGTTAATCCGCATGTAACAATTTATCTACAACTTAAAGAAAGATGACTAAAACCAAATGATCAAGCGTTACGAACAAGGCCTTGCTATTATTGAAAACGCACAGAATAAAGTAACTATACTGCAGAAAGAGATTAAAGAGAAAGAACCAGTACTCGAGAAATTAGAAAAAGAGTTGACAATTCAGAACGAGCATTTGAGCATAGAACTAGAGAAAACTGACAAAAAGAACACTGAAGTTACAGAATCAACAAGGATTCAAAACGTTGAGGTTGAAAAGGTAACTAGCATGGTAGCAGATATCAATTTAGAAAAGGAAGAGACCGAAAAGGAAAAAGACAAAGCAATAAAACTATGTGAGTCACTAAACACCAAAGACATTGGGGAAATATCGGGTTAATCCAAACCACCAAAGGCAGTCGGATTTGTGTTTAAACTGATCATGATGCTGTTTGACAAAGAGAAAGAAGTGAAGGGAGACAAAGCTGATTTGACTGAATGGTTCTTGGGCGCCAAAAGGGTTTTGTTGAGTGACATCGGTGGGTTGATCAAAATGTTGGTGAGTAGGATCAAAAAAGAAGAGATCACAGGCAAACAGTTTAACAAAGTCAATGAGTAGTACGACGAGTTGTGCGAGATGGACCTCAAGGCCACTGCGCAAGTGCTCTTCAAAATGGGCGAGTGGGTGAAAGCCATGCGCTCCATATTCCTGGTCAATGAAAAATTAGCACCTATCAAGGCCCAGTTGGCAGAAGGCCAAAAGAAACTGAACGAAGGCCAGAAACTACTGGATGAACTCACCAAGCAGAAGGAGGAGTGTGAGGCCAAGGTGTCGGAACTCAGGAGGCAAGCAGATGACTGCAACCGCAAAAAAGACCAGACGCAGAATGAGGTGGAGTCCAACAAACTCAAACTGGTACGGGCCAAAAAACTGCTCGACGGGCTCGCGGATGAGAAAGCAAGGTGGGAAGACGAAGTCAAACGCCTCAGGTATGAAATGGGCTATCTGGTTGGAAATTGCATTGTAGCAGCAGGCATGATGTCTTAAGGCGGACCATTCGACAGCGCATACAGAGCAAGGTTGTCAGACACCTGGATTAAAAAGATATACGAGCAAGGGGTGCCGCTAACAGACAACGTGAGTCTCATAGGAATTGCAGGCAAAAAAGTGATCATCGAAGGCTGGAAAGGATTATAAGGGCTACCCGATGACCAGCTGTCGATCGAGAATGCGATCATGTTGGAAAACACTAAACGCTAGCCTCTCTGCATTGACCCGCAAGGCCAAGCTAACTCATTTATCCGTAAAATGGGCATGGAGAAGAAAACCAACTTCAAGATACTTAGGAATGGCGACGAGAAAACATCCACTATTTTAGAAGGTGCGATCAAATTCGGACAATCAGTATTGATAGAAGGTGTGACGGAAAAACTGTCTGCTGACCTGGAACCAGTGCTAGTGCCGCAGTTCAAAACCAAGGGCAAGAATGTGTCCATCAAGTTTGGTGATAAGGAGGTTGATTAGAATTCTGAGTTTAAATTCTAGATGACTACTACTCTGCCGAGTCCACACTAAACACCTGAAACTTGTGTTAAAATTTGTTTGATAAATTTCTCAATCACTGAATCGGGCTTGAAGGATCAAATGCTGTCACTAGTAGTCTCTATTGAGAAGTCAGACCTTGAGCAAGAGCGTAATAATCTTATCGAAACTAACGCCAAAAATGAAAAGATTTTGAAAGAAAAAGAAGATGAGATCCTTGCCGACCTGCAAAAATCGGACCCCGAAACAATTCTGAATGAAGATGACCTTATAAACAAACTTTATAACACGAAGTCAGAGGCAACAAGGATCAAAAAAGACCAAGAAGTAGCTAAAGCGAGGGAAGATCAAATCCGCATTGAAAGGAATAAATAAGTCGAATTAGCCAAGAAGTCCTCACTTTTATTTTTCACTCTGCTGGACATGGCCAAAATTGACCACATGTACCAGTACTCGCTCAATTGGTACAAAATGACCTTTGAAAAGGCGACAGAGAAGGCAGAAGCATCGGAGATTGATGATGTGCGCATTCCATCTATCTAGAACACCTTTATACGACTGTTGTACAGCGAAGTGTGCCGCACCCTGCTCGACAAAGACAAACTGTTGTTCTCGTTCAACATGACTATCAAACTTATGTTCTAGTTCAACCGCATTCAACCCGAACACTTCAAGTAACTACTACAGGGCAACACTGAAGACGTTGATTGCCCGCAAGCGCCTGATTAGGTAGACTCACTTTCATGGGCGCCAATGTACAAGACTATTGTCGGCTTGAAACAATTGAAAGGATTCGAAGGCTTCAATAAATAGTTTATGAACAATTTGGAGAAATTCGAAGCAATTTACAATGCCGATGAGCCTAAGAAAATACCTTTCCCTGGGGAGTGGAACGAAAGACTAGATCAATTCCAAAAGATACTGGTTTATAAAGCAATTAGGCCCGACTACCTGATGGAAGCAATCAAAAATTAGATCAAAGTTGTGATGGATCCTTAATTCATTTCACCACCACTCTTTAACATAGATGAAGGAGTGTCCAGCTCCACTAAAGAAACTCCTATCATTTTTATCATCACACCCGGTTCAGACCCGCTGAGCGACCTCAAGGAGTAGACTTGGAACCAAACTGGGCGGCAGCTGGTGCAAATCTCACTGGGACAGGGCCAAGGCCCTATCGCGCAGTCCTACTTCAAACGCTGCTCTGAAGATGGGCAGTGGCTCTTCTTCCAAAACACGCACCTGTAACTCTCCTGGATCCACAACCTGGAAAAGATGATGGAGTCCCTGAAGTCAGTGGAAGTCAATCCTGAATTCAGACTGTTCCTTACCACTTCATCCACTCCTGACTTCCCCGTCAGCATCCTGCAGGACGGCATCAAGATGACTGTTGAGTCCACCGGCGATGTCAAGCAAATCATGCTCAATGCTTACAATTACTTCTAGGACGACTAACTTGAGTCCAGCCGCAATCCAGCGCTGTTTAAGACTATGTTGTTCGGCTGCACGTTGTTCCACGCTTTACTAATCGACCGCAAGAAGTTTGGGGCAATCGGCTGGACTTCACCCACGTATGACTTCTCCGACACTGACTTATTCGTGACCAAAGACCAACTGAGGATGATGATTGACGAGCAAGATAGCTTACAGTACACAGTCATCCGCATCTTAGCCGCAGTCATCAACTAGGGCGGGCGCGTCACCGACGACAAAGACGAGAGGTTCATCCGCACGCTAGTCAACCGCTTTTTGGATCCAGAAATGATGACCAACCCAGACTTTTCTTTCGATGACACCGGAGTCTACAAAATCCCGAAATCTAATACCCAAATTGAATACATTGAACACATAACGGAATAGTAAGACAAAGTTAGTCCGGAACTGTTCGGGTTGCACGCCAACGCTGATATTACTACCAATCAGAGCAGGTCGGAGGATATGCTCTCGAAGATTTTAAGTATCCAAAGCCAGACAGCTCGAGCCAAAGCAGGCAGGACTCCCGAAGACATCAATGAAGAAAAAGCTCTTTTCATTCAGTCTAAAATCCCGAAACAATTCGACTTGGAACTCATCGAGATGAAGTAACCTACGGCCTATGCAGAAAGCATGAACACAGTGCTCACGCAAGAATGTGGACGCTAGAACGCCCTGCTGAAAGTGATGGCTGAGGAAATCAAACTGTAGATGAATGCAAACAGGGGCAGGATTGTCATGAACCAGAACCTGGAGGACTTGGGCACCCGCATGCTGCGCAACGAGGTGCCGCTCTCCTGGACGGAGGAGAAGGGCTGCGGCTTCCTCTCGGTCAAACCACTCACTAACTGGTTGACTGACCTTGCAGCTCGCGTGGATTTCCTCAACAAATGGGAAGCCGATGGCACTCCCAAGTGCTTCTGGATGAGCGGTTTTTTCTTCCCACAGGCATTCCTAACCGGCCTCAAGCAAAACTATGCGCGTAAGTACAAGTAGGCAATCGACCTTGTAGAGTTTGAATTCGAGTTAATCAATGACAAATTTGAAATGAACGAAATTAAAGAACCCGCCCCAGAGGGTGGATACATAAGCGGAATGTACCTCGAAGGCTGTAGGTAGGACACTGCTGAAGGCATTTTGGTGAACAGCAGACCTCGAGAACTGTACACAAAAGTGCCTATCCTCTGGCTCAAACCTGTCATTAACAAAGAACCCAAGACAGGAGTTTAAAATTGTCCAATTTACAAAACACTGGCACGGTAAGGAACACTATCTACTACTGGCCACTCTACTAACTTCGTAATGATGTATGAGATTCCAACCAAAGACGAAGGTGAGAAGTGGATCAAAGCAGGAGTAGCAACCTTTTTAAGTTTGAAGTTTGATTGAATAGAGATCATAAACGTATTGATATAAGATAAGATTAATTCATGGACCAGATTAATAAAAAAACAAAAAGTAGAAAATATATGATTAATAAATAAATGAAATAAATAAATTACGAAGTGTAAAAAAGTGTATATG
>Ga0008459J53047_1009666_pt1 | contig 12850 bp, 20 predicted proteins | sample AOAMet_54_BLW_10_FD_53047 | JGI IMG/M metagenome (IMG submission 53047)
AAAATACCCGTTTAAAAACTGAATCTGATTTTGATAATAGTAAAAGAGCTAGATCACAAACTAATTATCAAAGAACAGAAAATACAAGATTTACAACTGAAATTTCCGATAATGCTAATAATATGAACAGAAATTTAATAACAGAAAACAGCAGAAACCAATAATCCGAATTTTTACCTGATATCAACAAAAAATCTAACTTATCGACTAAATAAGGCAATCTAATCACACAAGGTGACTTAGATTACCTAAACTAAAAGAACAAAAGTTTAAAGGATGAACTTAACAGCAAACTAGTATTCTCTGGGAATTTGCGCAAGCATATTTCCAACACACCCTCGCGCAACAGTGTGGTGCCTGTTGCACTTTCGCGCACTATCAAAGCTGACCGTGGAGACGAAAACCGCATCCCCTCGCCAATCCGCAACAGGCTGCACCGACCAACCACTTCAACACACAAAGTCATCCAGACCATCAAGGCGAATGACCGCCTGAAAGTGAACAAGACACTCCCCGACCTGCTCCGGCTGGAGAAAGAACCCGAGTACCAGATAGATGTCAACCTAATCACCAACAAACCCAAGCAGATAACACTCATCGACAAGTTACAGCAGTTGGCTTAGATGACTAAACCTAAAACCATATCAAGGATGTCCGAAGTAGACAATATTGACCTTAAAGTCGAAATTACTCTCAATGAATACATTGATGAGCTCAAGTCAAACAAAATACTTTTAAATGACTTTAGGTAAGCAGCTAGACGCACTTCAGACTAGTACAAATTCGTGATCCTGCCGTAGTGGATGGTAGAACAGTAGTACAGACACAACTTTATGACAGTATCAATGAAGAGCATAACCCATTAGTGTAACGATGATGTACACTATTACTCACTCGATGACTTTAAGTGGCAGCAGTCACTTTAAGAGCAAATCAAGGAAGTGCCTTTCTTTTCAATCTACAAGAAGTGGAGGAATTTTACATTGCTCAAGAACTACATGCGCAAAAACTACATCAAAGAGACCCAAAATGACCTGTCAGACCGCATGCTCTTGATGGAAAATAACCTCATGGTGGCCATCAACAAGAATCTGAATTTGACTTAGAATGTAGGGATGTAGGACGTGATCAATTTCTAGTAAGATACACCGAAGAGGGTGGAAGAGTTTAGTAACATCCAAATCAATGAAATTGCAAAGGTGGTCATGCAAATCCAGACTAATGATACTCACGTGATTGAAAACTGCATCAAAGCCTGCAAAGCGTCTTAGGCACTCTTCCTGAAACACAACAGGATTTCCACAGACGAGGAAAATGAAGCATCCAAACGCGGGCATCTCATCGGGGACAACTCCAACCGCAAAATGGAATACACCAGGAAGGCTGCCATGTCCACCCACTAGAAGAAACTGGTCAAATTCATCAGACTAAACGACTTGATCATCTCACGCGCATCTTTGAATCTCGCCATCGATGTCATGAAGAAAGTCAAGGAAGCGCTCATTGTCACCGAGGAAAAGAAAGCCATGTCCAAAAACCGCAAACGCAGAACGAGGCGCATCATCCTGTACCCTTTATTTGTAATCGACACGAAGTATTCTACTAATGATAAAATGTTCATCTTTGAACCCAGCAGAGATTCATTCTATGCATTCATTGACTCGGTTATCAATAAAGCGCACAAAGACATCAGCAAAGTCACAGTCTTAAGTTCCAATGAAGCATTCAAAGAATATATGGTTGCACGCAGTGATGAATCAAAAGAAGAAGAGGAATCAAACATATTTTCTAAAATAACCGCCCACTCTGACTAAGACAAGTTAAAACGTGACATCAGGCATACTATATACGAAAGTTTTGTCGAACTCGAAACTTTCAAAGATGAAAATTACAACAACTGGTTAACAATCATAAACGAACTTGATAGCATAGACGTAGAGATGTAGAGGGACAAAGAATGTGAAATAACTGATGCGTATTTGGACAAACTGGAACGGTACAAAATTATGGTGAAGGAAATCAAAGAGGAGAATGACATCAACCTCTTCAAACTACGCACCGAGGACTTGGCTAAGAACATTGAAGAAATCATTCAAAACACAGTCTTAAAGTTCCATGTCATGATCCCTCTCCTGCTCAATGAAAAAAGTGAAGAGTTACAGACAGTGCTCAAGGAGGCTAAAGAACAGCTCAGTAAGTTTTGCAAAACTGTTGGTGATTTCTGCAGTTAATATATGTAATACAAGAAACTCCTAAAAATATGGGATGATCTGTTTATCCAGAACACCAACATCCAACTCCTTAAAGACATGGCTAAGAAACACACCATCAAAATCAATGATGCAGACTGGGAGTCGTCAATGATCTACACCATGACAGTTGAAGACCTCCTGAACAAGGCACAAGATTTGGAAGATGACCAGAAAGACAAATTCAGGAAGAAACTTGAAAAAGATATTCCAGAGTTAGATAAACATTCAGTTGAGATTATGGAGGTTATGGAAAATGATTTATATGATAAATAAAGTGAGGAGAATGAAACAGAAAACATACTTAACGAAATACTTGAGAATAAAAAACAAGTAGACCAAATTAAATTGAATTTGTCTGAATAAGAAAAGTTCAAGGAAATTCTGGAATGCTCTAAAGAAATCCCAGAGTCAATTCAGGAAATATGCTCTAATTAAGATGCCAAAATGAATTTATGGATTGTCAAAAATCGTTACGAGAAGTCTAAGAACCAGATTACTAATCAAAAGTAAAAAGAAATCAATTTTGAAGTGCTGCTGAAAGAAATCGAAGAAATGTTAGGCATTTTAAACAAATCCAAGGCATATTTAAGAGATGATAATGAATGTTCAGAGAAACTAATCTCCAAACTAAGATCATACAGGGACTTAATTGTGTCTCTTAACAAACTAGTATCCCCCACATACGAAGAGAGACACAAAGCAGAGCTGAACGAAATAGTTGGTTTCGACTTTTACTACAAAGAAAAAGTGAAAAAAACAGATGATTTAGATGAAAAAGTACTTGAAGTGACAAAAGTACACACAGAATTGACAATTGGAGAACTAATTACTAAAGAAGTGGACACCAAAGTGAAAGAGCTAGTGTATATCGATGTGAAAGCCAAGAAGGAGAAAGACCTGCAGGCTATCCTGGATGTAGTGCATGCCAATTGGAATACAGACAATAAGATATCCATCACCACCACAGGCAAAGGGATACCCGAGATCAAACAAGCAGATGACATATTCGAGCAGATAGATGACAGTCTAGCTAAGATTGCAGACGTGCAGTCAAGTAAATTTGCACCTCATTTTGCAGAAGTAGCAGAAAAGTGGAGTCTAGATTTGCAAATGTTCCAGAAGTTCCTCATGGAGATACTCCAGTGCTATAGAACATATAATTTCTTGGACAATATCTTTAAAGCCAAGGATATTCGAGTTGGGTTGGAAAAATAGTATGAACAATTAAAACAAATCAAACTAGATTAAGACGGTATTATCAAGGATATAAGAGAGGCTCAGAATAATGTATTTGCCTTTATCAACAAGAAAAGCTACAACGAAATCAAAGAACATAATCCACGCTATACTTACAATGACTTTGCACGTGAGTTTAACTCAAAGATATTATAAGCAAACCAACAACTCAGTGAAATCATGAAACAAGTTGAAAAATATCTCGAGGAGAAAAGAAAACTATTTTTCCGCTTCTATTTCCTGTCATCAGATGAACTGTTAGATCTTCTGTCATCTCAAGACGAAGCAGAAATTGTGATAAACAACTTGAAGAAGTTTTTTGACAACATATTCAATCTGGAACTGGAAGGCATCTAGGGGAAAGGCGGACTCATAAAAAACTTGGTTTCAGAAGAGGGTGAGTGCCTCAAGATGAAACAGTTGGTGTCAACCAATGACCAAATTGACAAGTGGTTAAACAACATGCAGTCCATCATGATCGACACCCTGAAGACGCAAATCTAGGAGTGTTACACGGTTTAGAAGGAGAAGATTGAAATCGAGCAGAACCTGGAGCGCAAGGAGTGGATCGCCATGTACAATTCGCAAAGTGTGGTCACCATCTGCCAGCTGCTCTGGACTAAGGAAGTGGAGTCGGCCTTCACGCGCAAGAGGCCTAAGGATGGGCTCATCGAGACACGCGACCTCACCGAAGAGTAACTGAATGACTAGCGTATGATGATGAAAGAGCAGCTATCCGGGGCCGTGCGCAGGCGAGTGATCGCAATCATCACTGGTGAAGTGCACAACAAAGACGTGGTGGACATGATGGTTGAAAGTAACGTGAGTGACTCCAATGATTTCAACTGGCAGAAACAGTTGAGGTACTAGCTCAACGTAAGGGATATTGAGGTGGAACAAGTGAACTCCAGGATCAACTATGGCTATGAATTCCTGGGGGCACTGAGCAGACTGGTGATCACGCCCCTGACCGAGCGGTGTTGGAACACCATCACAGGTGCACTGGCCCTGAGGTTGGGTGCAGCACCTGCTGGGCCTGCTGGCACTGGCAAGACCGAGTCCACCAAGGATTTAGCCAAAGGGTTGGCCATCTAGTGCATCGTGTTCAACTGTGGCCCTACCGTTGAAACCAAAATGATTGAAACCCTCTGCTGCGGCTTGATCAACCAGGGTGCCTGGGCCTGCCTTGATGAATTCAACCGCATTAGACTCGAGGTACTATCCGTGATTGCCGAAATGATGAGTGAAATCAAAGACAAGAGGCAGAAGGAAAACAAGTCTTCATTTGTGGACTCGTTCCAAGGCATCCAAAACATGAAGTAGAAGCAGTCGATGGGCGTGTAGATCACGATGAACCCCGGCTAGGCGGGCAGGAATGAACTGCCCGACAACCTGCAAGTGAGTTTCAGACCAGTGGCCATGATGGTGCCCAACTAAGGCTACATTGCGGAAATCATGATCTAGTCCAACGGCTTCGAGGATGCGCGCCAGAAGGCCAACAAACTCGCCAAACTACTCATACTCTGCTCCGAACAACTCTCCCAGCAACCCCACTACGACTTTGGCATGCGTGCACTCAAATCTATCCTAGTCAAAGCAGGTGAAATGAAAAAGAATTACCCTGATTTGAATGAAAAAGAGTTGTTGATCAGGGCAATGATCAATGCCAACATTCCTAAGTTCCTCAAGGAAGACAAAGAACTGTTTAAGAAGATTCTGATCGACCTCTATCCGGATGTAACACTGGGTGAAATGGATTACTCGTGGCTCGAAGAGAGTGTCAAAACTGTGCTGGATGCAGAAAACAAGACCATCACGAAAGGCTTTCATGAAAAACTGCTTGAGTTCCACGACACTACTAACTTAAGATTCGGAGTCATGTTAGTAGGACCTCCAAATGGAGGCAAGTCATGCCTGTAGAAGAGTTTGGCGGCTGCAGTGAACATCGTGCAACGCCAGATGGAAATGTCGAAAGAAGTAGTGACCAACGCTGAACTGATGAACCTCAAACACATCACCCACACTTGCATCAACCCTAAAAGCATCAGCAAGGAGGAGTTGTAGGGCTTGCAGGACAAGATGACTGGTGACTGGAAGGAGGGACTCGCTTCCTCCATCATGAAGAGGTACGTCAAGCAGGGCCAGTTTGAAATGAAGTGGATAGTCTTCGACGGGCCAGTGGACGCAGTCTGGATCGAGGACATGAACTCAGTGCTGGACGACTCCATGCTGCTCTGCCTGGGCAACGGCGAGAGAATCAAACTCAACCTGTCCATGCGGATCCTGTTCGAGTGTGAAGACCTCCTGCACGCTTCACTTGCCACCGTGAGCCGGGTTGCAATCATCTAGGTCCCAGAGGAGACAATCGGCTGGAAAGTGTATATTGAGTCTTTCTTCAAGTCCACCTTTTTGAAAAGTGGCGACAAACACGTTTTTATGAATACAGACCGAGTCAATTAGCTAATGGAATTGTACAAGACATATATGCCTAGCATCATCTCGTGGTACAAGCAGAAGATTTACTCATCTGACCTTTCAGAACCTATTGAAACAAACGAAATGCAATTAATATAATGTAGCGGTAATCTGATGCACAGTCTGATCGAGCAGTATAAAATTTATATCGAACAATTAGTAGAAGATGAGAGGTTACAAGACATTTCTGTAATCACTGAAGAAGTATTCCAGGACATGCTTGACCGCTTGTTTTTGTTTACCACCATTTGGGCATACGGAAGTGCGCTCGATGAGTCCAGGAAAACTGAATTTTCAGACATACTAAAACTGACATTCAAAAAATTGATGAGTGCTATCCCTGGGTTCTAAACCGACTTCTAGCCTCGGTTTGAGGACCTGTAAGTTAAATTCACGAAATGGGAAGAAATAATCCCTAGATTCAAATACGACCGTGAACTGTCATTCTAAGATTTAGTTGTACCTACGAAAGAAACAGTCTCATTCTCTCGAGTCATGGAATGGGAAGTTTGTTGCGAGTAACCGGTTTTCTTCACAGGCATGACAGGGGTTGGCAAAACAATTGCATGCCAAAAGTTGCTCTCACATCTCGAGGATTCACAGAAAATACAGTCAGTATTTGTCTAGTAGTCCGCGCAGACTAGTAGTTACATTACACAAAAGTTGATTGAAGACAAATTCAAAGGCGTTGGCACTAGGAACGTGATAGGGCCATCCGCTGGGTAGGTGAAAGGCATCCTGATGATTGACGACGTGAACATGCCGCTGCAAGAAGTATACGAAGCACAGCCACCTGTCGAACTCATCCGCCAGTTGATTGGGTTCGGCGCATTGTAAGACCGGGCCAGCAAGGAGAAGAAGGTTGTCAACAAGATCGTCACTGTCTGTTGTGCGGCACCACCCACTGGGTCCCGAGCCAAACTGTCTATGCGCTTCTCTAAATTCTTCCACATCCTGAACATGCCCAAAGCCAACTTTGACACACTGGGCCGCATCTTCAACAGCATCCTTGGAGCGTGGATATCATTGACATTGGCTGCAGACTAGCAAGAACTGTCACCTAAGATAGTGCAAGCAAGTATCAAAATATAGGAGGAGGCCAGCAAGAAACTAAAACCTACGCCGGTCAAGTCACATTAGTAGTTTAACTTAAGGGATGTGGCCAAAATGGTGCAGGGCGTCATGATGACCAGCAAAAGTACATTCCCTAAGAAGGAGGTGCTCGTCAAACTAGTGGCCCATGAAGCACAAAGGGTCTTCAAAGATAGACTTGTGGATGAAACTGACTAACGCATCTTTGACGAATTGCTCTCCAAAGTACTTAAATCAGATTTAAATCTTGGCGCAGACGAATACAAACATATCTTCAGCGATGTAGGAGTAATATTTTGCAATTTTAACAAACCTGATAATTTATAAAACTTGCCCGACTCACTCGAAATTATTAAAGCCAAATGTATATACTAATTGCGTAATTAAAATTCAGAAAGCAGCGACCGTATGAATCTTGTATTCTTTACAGATGCAGCCAAGCACATTTGCAGGATCAGTCGGGTGCTGAGGCAAGCGAGGGGCAATTGCCTACTCGTGGGGATTTCAGGCAGTGGGCGGCAGAGTCTAACCAAACTGGCTACAACGATACTGGACTACAGACTAAAACAGACGGTGATAACGCGTAACTTTAAGATGGACGACTTCAGCAAACTGATGATAGAACTGATGCGGGTTACGGGAGCTGAATTAACTGAAACTACGTTCATGCTCAACGATGCGGACATCAAGTTCGAGGCGCAGGTCGAGTGCATCAACAACCTGCTCAACACCGGCGAGGTGCCCAACCTCTTCGAGTCCGACCCTACCAACCAGCGCGACCAAATAATCCAGCTGGTGCGCGAAAACGCCAACAAGTAGAACATCACCGGCGACAAGTGGCAATACTTCATCTCATGCATCCGCCAGCGGCTGCACATTGTAATGACCATGAACCCCATCGGCGAAGAATTCAGGGCACGCATCCGAAACTTCCCTGCAATCGTGAACTGCTCTGCGATCGACTGGTTCCACGCGTGGCCCGTAGATGCACTGATAGAAGTTGCCCAAGACAAGTGCATGGGATTCAACTTGGAAATCAACAAAGAGAAGGACGAACACTGGATTAACACCATTATCAAAATCAGTCCCCAGGTGCACAAGCACGTCAAAGAAATCTGTGACAAGTTTGCCAAACAGACCAAAAGACAAGTGCATGTCACTCCCAAGAATTAGCTCGATTTGATGGAGAATTACAAGTTTTAGTTCAAGACTGTTAAAAGGAAGTTTGATCTCAACATCAAAAAGTAGACAGCAGGAGTGCAAATCATGAATGAAACTCAAATTCAAGCCAAAGAACTGGTCGAATCTGTCAAAAAGTTAAGACCTGAAGTGGAAATTAAGAAAAATAATGCACAACTTAAGTCCAAAAAGGCAGAAGAGGAAGAAGCGAAAGCATCGATTGTTTTAGAGTCGCAAGTGAAAATCAAAGAAGAGGTGGAGAAGGCCAAGTCTGAGGCTTTGGAGTTCTTGCACAAGTGCGACAAGGAGTTGAAGGAGGCGGAGAAATTCAAACAGATTGCATCCGCGTCGGTGGAGAAACTCAAGGAGGACAGCATCCGCGAGGTGGCCAACTAGAAGTTGGACAAGATAGTGAACATGGGCGGCGGCGTGGACAAGGTGCTGCAGGCCGTGGTGCTCATCATCACCGGCAAGCAGAAACTGGATGAACTCAAGGCAACCCTGTCCAAGCCCAAGAACCTCAAGCAGTTCGACCTCAACCTCATTGAAACCGACTTTGAACGTTACCGCAAAATCTGCAACACCTACAAGAAGTGGTTTGACGACCAGAAAGATGACATCACCTTCGAAAAGATCAACAACAAGTCATCCGCACTAGGTTCACTCTAGGATTGGACTCTCAACATTCTCAAGTAGCAGACTAAAATTGAAGAGGTAGTGCCTCTCAAGGGCAAAGCCAAAGAAGCCAAAGACAATGCAGATGCTATGCAGAAAAAACTGGATGATGAAATGAGGAAATAAAATGAACTCATGGATAAAGTGCAGAGTTTGCGTGACGAACGCGACACAGCTCTGGCGGAATCGGCCAAGTTGGAGGAACTGCTGCGGCGCTACAACTTGCAACTGGACAACAGTGGTTCTCTCACTGAGTGCTTGGAGGACGAGTACAAGCGCTGGTCTGAGAATGTGGCTGAACTCAACGGCACCATTGAGAAACTAGTCGGCGATGTGTTCCTTGCTGCAGCTGCTGTGTCATATTAAGGGCCATTTTAAGGTAGCACTCGTGACATGATGATATCGAGTTGGCAGGAGTTTATGTATAAATACGAGCTGCCTTATTCGGCTGAGTTCCAGATAGACTCAATCCTGGCCAGTCAGTTGGAAGTGAGGAATTGGAGGGTCAATGGACTTCCAAGTGACAAAGTTAGTTGTGCAAACGCATGCATAGCTACAAGGAGTCAAAGGATCCCTATTCTCATTGACCCCCAGGAACTTGCATACTCATGGCTCGCCAAAATGGGCAGCAAGTTAAAACCTAAGCCAGACGACTCAAACCAGTTCAAACTCGTCAAAAATGGTGACAAACAGTCAGTGAAGACAATCGAAAAAGCAATCGAGTAGGGCTGGATGGTTTTGTAGTAGGATGTAACTGAAAAACTGGACAATAACATTGATTTGCTGTTGGTGCAAAGATCCAACAACATCGGTTCCACGGCTGAGCGGATTGAGTAGCGGTTCAACGAGCGTGACTTGCTGATGCACCCTGACTTCAAAATGTAGGTGTGCACCAAGGTGGCCAACCCCAATTAATTGCCCGAAACCTTCATCAAGGCCACTGTCATCAACTTCCTAGTCACCACCGATGGTCTTGACGAGGATCTACTCACCAAGACAGTTGGCATCCTCAGACCCGAAGACGAAGAGCTCAGGGCAACTCTCATCGAAAAGATTGCCAAAAATGATGAGATCCTGTCTGACATTGAATCCAAAATCCTAGACCAACTCCTTGAAACACAAACTAAAGATGATTACAATGTACTCGAAGACAATAAACTCATTGCCATGCTCAAAGACTCCAAAGTTAAATCACTCGAAATCAAAGAAGGCAAGGCAATTGCCGAGCACACCAACCTTAAATTAATTGAAGAAAGGAAAAAGTTTATTAGTGTTTCTATCCGTGGCAGTATTCTTTAATTCATTCTTACGGATCTAGCAGTGATCGGATCAATGTAACAGTTCTCACTTGAAAAATTCCAGAAGTAGTTTTGTTAGGTTATCTCTCGCGAGAAAAAATAAATGGAAATGGACGGAGATTTCATCAGGTAGCTTGAAGATCAAGTGACTAGTTAGATCTTTAAAGTTTGCGGTCGAGCGGTATTCGAACAACATAAGTTGGTGTTGAGTTTCTTCATTGCGAGTAAAATAGGGTTGAGGGAAAAATCAATCACGCCGGATGAGTAATGGTACTTCCTCACTGGAGCCAAAGTAGGTATCGAATATAATGATTCGTCAATTATTGAGTACTTGAGTGATAAACAGTAGAATCAACTACAAATCTTGGCTGCATGTAGCGAAACTTAAAATGATATCATTGATCAAATGAAACTTGATTCAAAAGGATTTAAAAGATTTGTACTTTCAGAAACGATTCACGAGGAAGAATTCCCAGGCAGTGCCTAACCCCAACTAGATTTATTCAAAAAAGCACTATTTGTCAAAGCAGTGAAGCCAGAGAAGCTTATGTTCATGATGAAGTCATAGGTGCGTTGGAAAATCGGTGAAGAATTCGCCAACCCACCGCCAGTCGACATGCTGGAAACTATGGCAGACTCGGACGAGCGCACACCATTAATTTTCGTGCTGTCCAAAGGTGCAGACCCTTCAGACACCATCAAAGAACTTTCGCGCACCTTTGAAAAAGACGACAAAAAGGAAAACGAGAAAGAAAGGACCATACGCGAAGTATCACTGGGGAGTGGTTCGGAAGAAAAAGCATTGCATGCAATCTCGGCAGGTTCAGCTTTGGGCAACTGGGTCATACTCTGCAATTGCCATTTGTTCGAAGATTGGCTCCCAAATCTGCTCGTGCAGACAGAAAAAATACGGGATCCCAATTCAAAGGTCAACAAAGATTTCAGATTATTCCTCACTGCAATGCCATGCAAGCGATTTCCTGTACCAATTCTTCAAAATAGTATCAAGATCGCTTAAGAACCTCCAAAAGGACTCAAGAAGAATATATTAGGATCACTTCTTAAAATTGACGAAAAAAGGCTGAACGATAAAGTGAAATAAAACCATAAGCATTTCAAGCGATTAGTTTTTGGAGCAGTATTCCTACATGGAATTATCCTTGAACGTAAGAAATAAGGCCCACTAGGCTACAATAAGATGTACGACTTCAACGAAAGCGATTTAGTGGCAAGTTTGGATACTCTAGCAGATCTGTGCAACCGCGAGTCAATTCCATACGACGCCATCGAGTACATGATTGGTGAAATAACTTAAGGAGGCAGGGTGACAGAAGAGATGGACTTCAGAACCCTCAGGTGCTCACTCAAAATGTTCTTAAACAGAGACATCAACTTCAAGGCAGACTAGAAGTAGAGTAAGAGTGGCATCTAGTAGTGCCCCAAGGTGGAGGAATTCGACAACATCAGCACCTGGTGTGAGTAAGTCAAGTCAATGCCAGACCAAGACCCGCCTGAGATCTTCGGCATGCATTCCAACGCGGACATTACGTTCCAGATGAACACCACCACCAGTTACATTGACATGATTCTCTCCACCATCTCGGATGAAGGAGGTGACGAGGAGGGCGATAGTTCTGAAAAACTGGTCTTGGACATGATCAACAAGTTTTTGGAGGTACTGCCAGAGCCACTTAGGCGGTGTGAGTCTAGTAAGACAGTTCTCGAGAGGGGGGATGACGGGTCAATTAATGTATTCACTGTGTAACTCTAGCATGAAATTGAGAAGTTCAGTAAACTGCTAGTGAAAGTGAAAGAAATGTTACTGCAGCTTGCAGATGCTATACGAGGCATCGGGTTGATGTCGAATGACCTTGACAACATGCTCAACAGTTTCATGCTGAACACAGTGCCTGCGTCCTGGAAGAAGCTGAGTTTCCTAAGTCTGAAACCACTGCGCAGCTGGCTGGATGACCTCATCTCACGCGTGGCGTAGATGCGCAAGTGGCTCACTGGCACCTTGCCGCATGCGCACTGGCTCACAGTCTACTAGTTCCCACAAGGCTTCCTCACTTCCGTGCTGCAGTCCCACGCACGCAAGCACAAAATCGAAATCGACACAATAGACTTCACATTCGACACACTGCCCATCACTGATCATGCTCAGTTGAAAGAACCCGAAGACGGGATATAAGTCTAAGGCTTGTACTGTGATGGGTTTGGGTATAACTTTGAGAGAAACGAAATGACAGACCAGAGACAGGGCATCCCTTATTGCATCGCACCCGTGTTTCATTTCATTCCTCAGAAAAACCCTAAAATCCCTGACAGTGCTTAATTGTGCCCTGTGTACAAAACGACTGAACGTACTGGTACCTTGTCAACCACAGGTGCTTCAACTAATTAAATTAGGAGTATTAATATGTAACAGAGTATGGATTCACCGGATTAATGGGTTAAAAAAGGGGCTGCATTGGTATGTAATTTAAATTTATGAAATACAATGTAATTATTCAGAAAACAATAATAAAATCATTTAATCTTAAAGTGTAATTTAGTATTTAAAAATAACTTTATATTAGTTTAAATATAATTTGATGTAATGAATAATAGTAATAAAAATGAATATAATATCGGAAGTATTGG
>Ga0008459J53047_1010314_pt1 | contig 12717 bp, 20 predicted proteins | sample AOAMet_54_BLW_10_FD_53047 | JGI IMG/M metagenome (IMG submission 53047)
AATATAAATAAATTTGATTATGGCTGATAAACTTGACATATTATGCAAAACTTTATCAATATTATTATTTCCAGAAAAATTCGAAAAACTAACTGAGTTTCTTAAAACAAACCCACGCCTTATGGAATTTTGCGAATGCAGATCCAATGAGGCAATCCTGGTGTCGATTGATTCGAATAAAAAGATCGACGTGACCAGCAACTTCAACAAAATACCCGAACTACAAAACTAAATCCGTGCAGTGCTTATTGTTAACATCAACAACAAACTCAACTAAAACACCATTGACGTCAATACTCCACTGATGTCACTTTATTCAAGTCTCAACATATTCTGGCAGAACTAACTCAACCAATACGAAGCGAGTCGTTCTAAAGGCCAGGATGCTATAGACACTGCTATCAAATAACTAGGCAGCAATTTAAAGATACACGAAAAAGACGGCGAACTTGACCTGACTCAGGTTAAATCTATATTCACATTTAATGACGAAATAACATTTTGGAACCAGGTACTCGAGAAGTAACCTGCAAGTGATGTGTACCAAGACATCGCAGCACGATTCAAGGTACTAGACGAGAGACTCAAGGAAGCTAACACTAACACTTCAATCACAGTTGACATTGAAGTCATAGACACGACCTAAGATATACTCAATAATTTAAACAACCACACCGAACAGAACTAACCCAATGTTAGGAAAATAGCTATCATTGACATCCTGTCCTAGTGGCTTATCCAAAGGGAATCTTAGTACTTCAATGACTTCTCCTTGAACCTGAAGACCAAGCGCAGGAGGGGTGACAACATCAACTGGGTTTGGGATTCACTGTTTGTGGAAGCTAAACATCATATTAGGAAGCTATACAGTTCACTTAGTCATTTCGAAGATAATCTGACCAAATATCTTGTTACAATCGATTGGGTGCGTGAAGAACTTGATTTGAACAGATTTGAGAAATTCAAAGAGAGAATCTAAGAGATACAGGAAATCAGATCACAACATGACCTAATGTTAAGTATTTTGGGGTACAATTCTTCAGACAAAGAACAGCTGTCCAAGACACTTGAAATATTCTGCAAAATCAAATAATTAAACACGGCTGATTTGCATGATAGATGGGACGAGGCAAAAAAGAAATACAACGGCTATATCAGTCAATTCCTAAAGAAATCAAGTCAGAAATTGAGGTACAACTTGTTCGACGATAGTCGTGCTATTGCTACCAAAATATCGAGTTAAGAGAGATTCCAACACCTACTTAAAATCGAGTTTATTGCAATAGAATTTGCCAAAGACCGCGAAAAACTGTGCAAAGACATTGCATCCTACGCAGATTCTCTCAAAGATGAGGTCGAGTCACTGCTGGGGATGAAACTTGAGAATGAAGACCTGTCCTCCAATCTGCAGTACATCGAATGCGCATCTAAATACCTAAACCAACTAGCCCAGGTGAGGAATTACTATACAGCTACTAAAAGATTAGAGACATTCTGTCTTAGCTAAATGGCAGATTTAGATTCAGGCATTAAAGCCAAAGATACCATTCAAAAGATAAGGGCAGATTTCAAAAATTAGGAAGAGGAAATATTTGCGGACTGGAACCAATGGGTCGTCAATGAACCTGATTTCGACTTGAAACTGGGGGAGCAGCTGCTGCACTTCGAAGAGAGCACCGGCCGCTTGCAACTGCGGTAGTCGGACAAGATTGTGTTGCTGATCCGCGACAGCAAATTGTTGGGCGAGATGGGTTACAAACTGGATGGAGATGTGACCAAAACCATCGAAGTGGGTACAAAGTTCTACAAATACGCAGTCTCATTAAGACAGATCGTGGAATAATACAATTCATGGGGTAATCGTGTCCCTGCTGTACAAAAGCCTTTAGTTTTGGATGCAGCACTTGAGTTTGAAAAAGAAATTGTGAAGATCAAGGAGCAGAAAATCACTTGGAACAACAGTACTGTCCTGGCTAATTATGTTGACATACTGCACCAGAAGTATTTAAAAATAACAGTTGCTACTAAAAGTGTGCAGGACTTCCACACCAAAATAATCACAATATGTAAAGATGCGTTCAAATTAAGACCCATGCGCGACTGGCGAAAATTCTTGGAACTGGTTAACAAGATCCAAGGAGAGTTTGACCAGTTGAAAAATTAACACCAGGAAAAATTCTTAATCCCCTAAATGGAATTTATTGACTGCCAACTTTAAAAAGCACTAAATGCCCAAATGAAACAAGACATATCAATCAGCGAATTGATAGGTGAAAAATCAATTAAACTCAATCTTAATGAAAGCAAACTGGACTATCTGCCCAGCAAATTTGATATAGTCAACGACATTTAAGAAGGCTAATCTAATTAACTCGAACAAGTAGACAGCTTTAAAGGAATTTCAGGGAAAGTAAGCTTTGAACCTCTGGTGCGCAAATATTCTAACCTGGCTAACACGTACAATGTCATTTTAGAAGCAGTGAAACACCTATCGGCTGGCGCACAGAACTACAAAAAGTAAGTAACCCAGATGGAGTCACTCAACCTCCTTCTCGAGTCAGGCCAGATGGACGAATTCGTGGACCAGTGCGGTGAAGTGCAAAGTACGGTTCTACGTTTGCCAGACTACGAAATCATCGAAAATTTCCGCGTAGACATTCATTCATTCAAAACATCATTAGATGTGCGTTTAAAGTCCATGAGCGCCCAGATTACAGGTAAGATACGTGAAAAAATAGAATTATTTGTGTCAAAAACTGATGTATTCATATCAAAAACGAATGAAGTGATAAACAAAAAAACCTGAGTCATTTGAAGAGATCACTACAAGTAAAATGGAAATTGGAGGAGTTAATGAAGATTTAAAAAACATCAAAACAGAATACGATAATGTTGTCTCACTCAATGAGGTGTACAAGAAGATAACTAACGAGTATGTCAAAATCGAAGATTTCAAGGTAAGATTAACCAATCTATTTGAATCTGTTAAAGACTTTGACGGAAAAATTGATGAACAAAAGAATTAGGTAAAACAACTTCTGCTTGAAAAGGCTGAAAATCTGATTAAGAAATTCGAGAAATTCAGTGCCAAATTTGCTACTACTAAACCAAAAAAAGACGAATTTACCGACATGTTTGTAGTTTTCAACATCTAGAGTGAAGTCCTTGCTCAAAAAGAAGGCTATGAATCTGTCAAAAAAGAAATTGAACAAATCTAAGTCGAATCGCGCAATTTTGAAATGGAATTGCACTCATTCCCTAAATAAGAGGAGTCCAAAGCTGAACTTGATGACTAATTCGGAGCTTGGAGCATGTTCAATGAGATCTGGGAGAAATTACAGTCCTTCTTCGAAGACTTGTGGTTAGAATTCCCGGCCAGGTATGGTGAATTCGAGGATTCAATTAATGCCTGGTTAAACACCATAACCACCTCTGGAAGAACCGACACAGTGTCTAAGTTCCTGATTGTCGAACTGAACAGGTACAAACTTTGTCTGCCTGTGTTCAAGTAAATGAATGCAGAATGTTAGGAACAAGAACATTGGGCCAGTTTGATGTACAGTATTTTACGTATCGAGAAAAACATCACGATTAAAACATTGAAGTTCCAAAGTATTGCTGAGAAATTAGGAAATGTGAATGAACAGGTTAATAAAATCAAAGAACTGTAGGCACGCGCATATGGTGAACAGCAAATCCGTGAGTCTATTTCAGACATTAAGTCTTGGTTCGAAGTCACTGAATTCAATTTCTAGTCCTACAAGTGCGAGTCAGGCACTTTCAATCTCATCAAAGAGTGGAAAGATCTTACACTGCAGATCTCGGATAACATCTCTCTCCTCGGTTCAGTGAAGGATTCTAAATTCTTCCAGAAGTATGCTGAAAATATTAATTTGTAGGATTCAAGGATGGTTCAGTTGGACTATGCTATTGGCAAATTAAGCATTTTGCAAAGGAAATGGATCTATCTTGAACCAATATTTGCAAGGAAATCATTGCCGCAAGAAGAGGAACGGTTTGAAATGGTTGACAAGGAATTCCGTGAATATTAACAGTAATTGTAGGAAAACAAAAGAGTAGGAGCACTCCTAGACATGCCTAATATCGGAACTAACTTAGAAAGACTGATTGAACAACTCGAGAGATGTCAAAAAGCACTGAATGACTTCCTAGAAGAAAAAAGATCCAAATTCCCTCGTTTCTATTTCATTGGAGATGAAGATTTGCTTGAAATATTAGGTCAATCTCGGAATCAAACAGTAATCCTGGCACACATTCGTAAGTTATACTACGGAATCAACTAAATAACCTCAGATGATGAATTCACTAAAATACAGACAATCAACTCAGCACAGGATGAGTCAGTTGCACTGGTTGAACCAGTCGCTGTGACACAGGTGGTTGAAGATTGGTTGAACAAACTCACTAATGCCATGAAGGACACCTTGGCAGCGCAGTTGAAGGAGTTGATCAGCAGCGACCTAGACATCAACAAGTAGCCTGCACAGGTACTCATGTTGAGTGAAATGCTCAATTTCAACCAGACAGTGCAGAAGTCAATCAAGGGCAACAAGTTGATCGCACTCCGCGAAGACCAGGCAGCAAAGCTGGATTCATTCACGAAGTTCAGGGACCAGGGTTCATTACTTGATAAACTGAAGTTGAAATCGTTAATACTCGACTTAATCCATAACATAGCAGTGGTTGAAGATCTTATTGAATGCAGAGTGAATAGCTTAGACTCATGGGGATACCTCAGGTTGATAAAATACGAAATGCAAGGCAATTTGAAGGCGAAGATGGTGGATGCAATCTTTGACTAGACATTTGAGTACCAAGGGAATGAATCTAAGCTAGTGCACACTCCGCTCACTGACAAGTGTTAGCTGACTCTCACGCAGGGGATGAAAATGGGCTAGGGCGGCAACCCGTAAGGCCCAGCAGGTACGGGCAAAACTGAGTCAGTGAAGGCACTGGGCAGTTTCATGGGCAGACTGGTCCTGGTCTTCAACTGCGACGAGGCAATAGACTAACGGTCGATTGGACGCATATTCATCGGCATCATCAAAAGTGGGTCGTGGGGTTGCTTTGACGAGTTCAATCGCTTGCTGGAAGAACAGTTGTCTGCTATCTCACAGCAGATCCAAACCATCCAAGCCGCAATCAAGGAAAAGAAAAACACTGCTGAAATCCTAGGCAAAGTGTCACATTTGGACTTCAATTCAGGGATATTTGTCACCTTAAATCCAGCCGGCAAAGGTTAAGGTGCAAGATCTAAACTGCCTGACAACTTGAAAATGTTGTTCAGACCCGTTGCTATGAGTATTCCTGACAGCATTTTGATTAGTGAAACATTGTTGTAGGCAGAGGGATTCAGATCTGCAAAGGAATTATCAGTCAAGATTGTATCTTTGTTTAGTTTAAGTAAACAAATGTTGTCAGACCAGAAACATTAAGACTGGGGGTTAAGGGCCTTGAAAACATGTTTGAATTCAGGCGGCAACATGCTTACCGGCCAAATTAATCAGCACGGGTCGGAATAAGACATGACCACTGAATACGAAATCATAATTAAATCACTGCGAATCAACACCTGCCCCAAACTCACTTCAGACGACTGTGTGCGATAAGACAACCTACTGCAGGACATATTCCCAGAGTATGACATCAAAGATTTCGAAATGAAGGAGTTGGAAGAAAAGTTAAAGGAAGTCATCGAGCAGAGAGGTCTTGAGTACTCGCAAATGCAGATTAAGAAAATCATACAGTTCTAGGAGTCAACATTCCAGCGCATTGGGGTCTGTTTGGTTGGCCCGTCTGGCTCAGGCAAGAGCACCATTTGGAATCTGTGTAAAAGTGCCCTTGAAAAACTAGGCAAAACTGTGAAAACGTTCCCACTCAACCCCAAGGCAATCAGCAAATCATTGCTGCTAGGAGACTAAGACCAAGAAACACGGGAATTCAAGGATGGGGTTCTCACTGCATGCTCCCGGAAAGTAGCTGCCGAACACAAAGACACGCTTTGCTGGATTGTGTGCGACGGCGACATCGACCCGAAGTGGGTGGAGTCGTTGAATTCAGTCCTGGACGACAACAAACTGCTGACCTTGCCCAACGGCGAACGCATCCAGTTCGGCTCGAACGTCAACTTCCTCTTTGAAACACACGTGCTTAAGTACGCAAGTCCAGCCACCGTTTCCCGCGTTGCAGTCATCTACCTCAACGAGCAAGACTTCGATGTGGACAACTAGCTCAAGTACAGGTTCAGGAACATGAAGAATTAAGACAAGGCTCATGGCTTAATCAGCGAGTAGTTCCAGGAAATGTTGCGCATAGGTAAGTCTGTCAGGTCACACCAAGAGGTGATAGAAAACACTCAACTTGGCTTTATTAACAACCTGATCAACCTTTTGAAACTGAGCGAAGATATGATGATAACTGACAAACAGGAATTCTTGTGCGCGCTGCTCAATGGAGTCACTCAAAATCTGAAAGCAAAGGGTCAGCAAGCAGGTCTAGAGTTCATCAAGAAGTACTTTGGCGGCCAAATCTCGAACAAGTCCGACAAACTTCTCAGCATGAAGGTGGTCAACGGTACTTGGACAGAGTAAAAACAGTAGAGTCCTAGTGAGGGAGACTTCAACAAACTATTGGACAAGCAGATCATGGTAGGCCTGCCGTCACAGCTGAAGTCGATGGACATGGTCAAAACACTGGTCAACAACTGCGAAAATATCATCTTCACAGGCCAACCGGGCACGGGTAAGAGTATGATCGTCACTAGCGTGCTCAACAGCGTGCGCAATGCATCAGTGCTGCACATCAGTTGCAATGCATCCACCACTGCCTTGGACTTGATCCGCAGGCTGCAGGCGCAGAGCTTGGTGGTCAACAGTGTGAATGGCAAGATGTACAAGCCTAAGGAAGGCAGCAGGTTCATCATCTAATTGCAGAACTTAAATATTATTGACCCAGATATTTACGAAACAATTGGCTTGGTTGAGTTTTTGCTTCAAATTCTCACATATAAAGGGTTCTAAGACGAAAACTTGGAATTCGTGCAAATCGAGAAAATCCAGATGATCATAACTATGCAGAATCCGACCCTTCGCGGTAGAAATACATTATCGACCAGGTTTACATCCCGCATGCAGTTAGTGGTCATGGAAGAACCCACCTAGGAAGAATGCAGCTAGCTATACTAGGTTATGGTCCAGGCAGTTGTATCTTCAAACAAAGAAATGTCAAGCCAGAACCTGCCCACAGTCGGCAAAGCATTAGGTGCAATCCAGAAACACCTCAAGGATAAATTGGAGCACGAAGACTAACCGTAGTATGACTTCACGATGCGGCAGTTCTGCAACATCATTCTAGCCCTGAGGAAACACACTATATCCAGCATGAATGACTTGGTATACTCTCTTGTGTTTGAAGTAGACCGGCATATTCACGACAGACTTGTGGGTGAATCTCACAAAACTGAATTGGACAACTGTCTGTTCCAAGCTCTGTCCAAAGTGGTAAGTGTTGCTCCGGCAGTGAGGAAAACCCTCTGGAAGTTTGCTATCGTAGAAAATGGCGAATAGTATCTGCAGGGTGACAAAGCGGCTGATTTCAACAGCATGATTACCTCGCAGTTGCGGTTGTTCGAAAGGGAGTAGTAGGAAATGAGGGGTCTGCACTTGGAGGAGGAAGAGTAACTGCACACTTTCTTGAAGATTGAGTGTCAAATGCTCAAACCAAAGGGCAACACCACAATCCTCTCCCGCCCTGGCACTGGCTTTTATGAGGCAATCATGATGGTCGCATTTTACCTCAAGTAAGAGTTAGTGAAACCGCAAATCACATTTAATTAGAATTTCAAAACATTTATCAAAGAGATTAAGCAGATTCTAAACAAAGTATTGGTTGAAAAAATATCAATACTGTACCTTGTCGAAGATTACAAAATGATAGATAAAGATTCTATTTAATACATCAACTCGCTGATGGAAGGAGTAGATCCATGGCTTATTTTCACCAAGGAAGAATTAGAACCGATAAAAACAAGTCTAGCCGATCAAATGAAAGAAACCTCCTTGTCTTTGGAAAAACTAATACAAAAATTGTGCAGTGAAAGATTGAAAATTATTATGGTCATCGATTACACTAATCCTAACAGGACCAACATGTTCTTGAAGAATCCAGGATTTGTGTGTTGCTCTCAGGTGATACAAATTCAGGAATGGTCTAATAATTTGTAAACCAATGTGTCCCTAAAGAAGTTGAAAGACAAGGTGCCCAAGTAGGCAGATCTTGCTCCCAAATTGTCTAAAGCTATTTGTTCATTGATCAATTCTCAAGATAAATTCCCTCTGGCACTCGAACGCATGCTAGAAAACTAAGTATATGTTTTGAATAAATTTGACAAACAGTTCAACGACCAACTTGAATAGTACAAACTAGGCTTGTCAAAACTAAAATCAGCTGAAGACAAAGTGAATTAGATGGCTGAAAACGCAGCAAAGAAGAAAACAGAACTTACCACCAAACAAGAAGAGTGCTCTCGGGTTATGAAGCAAATCAGTGCAGCTTGTGAGAAGGCCGCCGACCGCAAACAGAACGCATCGCGGCTGGAAGGTGAGCTAGAAATCAAGTCAGGCGACATGGCAAAAAAGAAAGCAATGATTGAAGGAGAACTTTCAGAAGTGCAACCCATGATAGACGCAGCCAAGAAAAAAGTCGGCAACATCAAGTAGCAGGACATGAACGAAATCAAGAACTACAAGATAATGCCCGTTGAAATCAAGGATGTGATCACTGTCATCATGATGTTCTTTAAAGAGTAAGACAACGGACTCACCAACATGAAACGCTTCCTGGGCAACCGGGGAGTGATCAATGAGATTGTGTCATTCGAACCGCTGCTAGAAGACAACGAGCTGTTCAAGATCGATGACTTCATGTACAAAAACCAACGCTCCTTCGACAAAGAAGTCATCCAACAGAAGTCGTCAGCGTGTGTGTCATTGTGTGAATGGGCAGTTTCGTCAATCAGGTAAGCCAAAGTGGTGGGCAAAATACAACCGCTAAGGGAGGAACTGGAAAAAACTGAAAATGGACTCGAATTGTCTAAAATCTCAATTAACAAGTGCAAACAAGAATTGGAAGAAATTGACAAAATAGTCAAAAATTTAACCAACACTTACGAAGAGAAAGTCCAAGAAGCATCGATGCTCAAAGCTAATTTGGAGAGGGAAGAAAAGGTGGTATTTTCAGCACAGAACCTGATAGGCAAATTGATAGGCGAGAGATCAAGATGGGGTGTTTTAGCCAAATTTTTGGAAAAGACAATCTCCCAGTTGCCGCAGCGGTCCATCGTGGCGTCTGGATTCTTGACGTTCCTTGGCAAAGAAAGTGAGAATGTTAGAAACAACTTACTCAACAAGTGGCACGAGGTTATGAAGATCGAACCTTCCGAAATGCTTAAATTCCTCTCCGACGAAACCAACAACCTGACCTACAAGAACCAGGGCATTTCAGGCGACAACTTGTCAATTGAAAATGTAGTCAATCTTGTCAACAACAAAAGTCTATCATTTATTATAGATCCCAACAACAATTGTCTTAACTGGTTGCAAAAACATCTGGATGCAGCTGGCAAAACTTAGGAGATCACATCACAAACCGACGAGAAGTTCATGACCAAACTGGAACTCGCAATTAGATTCGGTCGAACACTCCTAATAAATGAAATGAATAGCATCCCTGCGGTGCTGTAGCCGCTGATCAAAAACGAAATCTGCGTGAACGGGCCGCGCAAGACCATCCACATCAACGACAAACAGTTGGACTACAATGACCAATTCTGCCTCTAGATGATCACGCGTGACGACACACTCCATTTGGACCCCATCTGCAGCGCATACTTGAATGTGCTCAGCTTCAGTGTCACCTCCTCCGGGTTGGAAGACCAGTTGTTAAGCATAACCATAGACATTGAACAGCCTGAGCTGGAAAGGAGAAAGCAAGAGCTGATTGAGGGCGAAAACAACCTAAAGATAAAATTAAATGAACTCGAGAAGTCTTTGCTCACTCAGTTGGCTCAAGATGACTCTGACATTCTGGAAAACAAAGAATTAATTGCCAATTTGGATTTAACAAAGTCCAAAACACTCGAAATTAATAATTCGCTAGAAGAATCGAAGAAATTGACTGATGACATAGAAGTGCAGAGGAGTAATTACAAAAACCTGTCCATAATTGGCTCACGTATTTACCTTGCATCAAAGGAATTAATTAACCTGAACCATATGTACCAATTCGGGTTGAACCAATAGTTCAGCTTGTACAAAAAGGTAATCAAAGGCTAAGATACATCTCAAGGCACGGAATTGAAGTTGAAAATCAGTGCTTTAGTCAAATCTCTTATTCTGGAGTCATGGTTCTAGTTTTCACGTACTCTGTTCAAAGGCGACAGACTGGCATTTGGTCTCCTGTAAGTGAACAAGGTGAACCCGAAGACACTTCCAGACAACTGCTACCAGCTGATTCTAGGCAAACTGACTCCAGTTGACACCGGCGAAAATACATAGCCCGACTGGCTGCCGCACGAGAAGAAGGAGGACTTCAACTAGATGCTGAACTGCATGCCTGAACTGAAGAACGAAATCAACTTCAAGACGCACGAATGGCGCGAGTGGTAGCACAGCCAAGACTTCAACTACTTAGTCCCACTGGGCAACGAGAAGATCGCATGGAAGACCAAAATGATTGTGATCAAGTGGATCAAGCCTGACTTGTTTACCAACGCTGTTGCAAGGTTTGTAGGTGATTTCTTGAAAGTGAGCAACATACAGCCGTCCAACCAGTCTGTGGATCGGATCATCAAATCCAACAATGCTAACAGTACGGTGCTGATCATTACCAGTGCAGGCTCAGATCCATCTTCGGAAATCGAAGAAGCGGCCAACAAATTCGGGGCTAGCTTTGAGTATGTTGCACTCGGGGGTGGACAGTCACTGATTGCAGTCGAAAAACTCGAGTCAAGCATGCGCAACGGCAACTGGCTCTTCCTGAAAAACATCCACTTGGGAATTTCGTATTTATCTAAAATCGAGTCTAAACTAATCAACTCGGAGTGCCATAGTAACTTCAAATTGTTCCTCACTTCGGAGTCGCATCCTAAATTCCCGTCCACTCTGTTGCAAACGTGTCTTAAGTTCTCATTCGAGTCGCCACCGGGTATCAAATAAAACGTACAGTCCACTTGGCAAAACTTGTCAAAGTCATTCATCGAAAACTCGAGCAGTTCAAAGATCAAGATGGTTTTCAACCTGAGTCTATTCCATGCTCTAGTTCAAGAGCGGAGAAATTAAATTCCGCAAGGTTGGGTCAAATTCTACGAATTTTCGTAGGCCGATTTAATGGCTGGGCTCGAAATACTAAATGTGCACAACAACGACAAGAACACCGATTTCGAACTTATACGGGGTCTCTTCTTGAACGCAATCTACGGTGGCCGAGTCGATAACGACTTCGATGTCATGGTCTTGGACGAATACCTCAAACTGGCATTTAATAATAGTTCAGAAACCAAAATAGACTTGATTCCCTACTTGTCTCCTCCTGACAATAATGTGACGTCGGTTATGAAACAAATTCAAGGCTTAAAAGAATAGGATGCACCTGAGACATTTGGACTGCCGGCCGACGTAGAGAAAAATATCATGCGATTCAAAACATCACTGGTCATCAGCCAGATGAAGTCCATGCATTCACAGATCGAATCTAATTTGAACAAACTTGAAATTGCCAAGACAATCTTTGAGTTTTGGTCCAATTTGGTCAAAAAAGCCGAAAAGTAAGACGGCAAATCCGAAATCACTAACGTGCCTATGGACAACTGGGTAAGCATCGAGGTGGAGAGGATTTACAAGCTGGTAAGGTTGGTTAGCGAGACAGTCAAATCGTTAGTAGCGCACTCCAAAGGGTCATCCAACATCGATAACTCTAAAATCAAGGAGTAAGAAAAACTATAGCTGGGTGACACGCCTGACCAGTGGCTGGGTATCTAGGAAGGACCCGACAACAACACTAAATTCATGAATAAGCTGATCAACATTACCATCAACTTAAATGAGCTGCGGAGGCAGATTGCAGGTCCTGATTTCATGGCCGAATTGCTGCATATCGACATTGAGAATCTCATGAGTTCGACCTCGCTCATAAACGCGCTCAAACAAACCTATGCCAGGCGTGCTAAAGTACCTTTATCCAGCGTCAAAATATCCTTCTACAACTCGTTCCAGGCTATGAAAATACGGTTTAAGCGCTTCTACATCAATGGCTGTGCGATCGACCGCGACTACATCCTGACCCCCAAACAACCCTCCCAACCCGACATCATCCCGGTTGACGACGTGTAGCTCTAGTTCAGTGAGCAAGATCCATTGAGTGGCGAGACCGAGTAAATCAACGTGCCAGTCTATGAAAACGAAAAAAGGGAGGACTTGGTCATGAGTTTGAAGGTCAAGGGGCACGGCGAGCTCAATCAGTACGTACTCAGCGGAACTGCTTGTTTTGTATCTGTAGATTTAGTTTGAATACAATAATTTATGCAGTAAAAATCAATGTATAATATAATATAATTAATTAGATTTAATCGAAAAAAGATATTTAAAGAGGATATTAAAATGTAATTAATATTATAAATAAGAAAAATAATAATAAGTTGGG
>Ga0008459J53047_1001055_pt1 | contig 12606 bp, 20 predicted proteins | sample AOAMet_54_BLW_10_FD_53047 | JGI IMG/M metagenome (IMG submission 53047)
ACACAATCAACTACAAAACTTGGATTGAACTGAAAAATAAGAACGAAAGTTCACACAATAAAGACAACAAACCTAGCCCAGGGTATGGCATGAGCATGACCTAGGTCGGAGATCAACTAGGCGACCAGGCCAAATGGATGATGATCGGAGGCAATTTGTACAACCCTAAAACCGAACAAGGCGAGGCAGCAGACCAGGTCTGGCTCCTAGAACTCGGACGCCGCGAGGACGACTTCAGCTGGACACGCGTTGGCTCCGTGCCTAACCCTGACGACAAAGACCGCGAGAAGAACCCCAACTTCTTAGCAGACAGCACCTAATTCCCACCAAGGTTCCAACACGCCGCCTGTGCAATCAATGCACCTGCTGGCAAAAAAGCGATTTAAGTGAACGGCGGATTTTTTGACATGTTCTACCGTTATATGACGACACACGTTCTTAGCTTCACAGCTGAAAACTAACAATTCTCAGAGTACTCATGGTCCCTCCCTTTGGACGAGGAAAAAGAATTTAACTTCTTACCCAAACCCGACAACAACTTCGACAACTTCTAACCTCCTGAAGAAGGTGCGAGTCCTTCGCCACGTGGCCGGCATACTGCAACCTTCGTGGACGGCAAGGTGTAACTCATCGGCGGCCACGGAGGCTCTCTCTAGGCACGCCAATACTTCGACGAGACGTGGATCTTCGACACCGAGACCAAAAAGTAGGAGAAAATGGTCGCGACCGGCGGCAAACTGTCGGAACGCTGCGCGCACACAGCTGACCTGATGCACGACGGCAAAAGCATCATGGTCTAGGGTGGCTGGAACAACAAAATCATGTTTTCTGACGTGAACATCCTCGACACCGAGAAACGCGAGTGGCTCGAGGTCGAAGCCAGCTCGCAGATGTCTAAGTACCTGCACTCCTCTCTCATGATTGAAGCTATCCCCAACTGGCGATTTTTCGTCTTCGGCGGCTCTGAACTCGAGTTCAACGAGTCTGAGAAACGCGAGTAGGGCAAGTACTCGAACAACGTGCTGCTCTACCTCGTGGAAAGTGAAACGTGGCAAGACGTGGCACTGGACCAGGGCACGACAGACCCGATCCCCGAGCGCCGCAACTCGGGCTCGATCATGTAAGATATCAAGAAACGCCGCATGGTCATCTAAGGCGGTTTCTCCAACGAATGGCTCGACGACATGTGGGCGCTCGACGTTTCGCAGATCGTGGGTCCATCCTACTCCATCGAACGCATCGAGCCGTGCCGCGGCCCTATCTCGGGACTCATCCCGATTACCGTCTACGGCAAAGGCTTCCACGAAGGTCCCCGCAGGTGGAGGCTGCTCTTCAAAGTGGGCAACAAGTGGGAAGAGGCCGACCCAAGTTCAGTCACCCGCATCAGCAACACTGAACTCGAGGTGCAAACCCCGATCTTCCGCAAGTACGGGCCGCGCACCGTCGATGTCTTCATCAAAGAAGGCGACGACCTAGTCTCCGTGACCAAGACCCAATTCAGTTTCTTCGTAGATACGCTGTGCGAAAAGAGTTGTGCATAGGGGCCAGGCATCCAGGAACTCCAGAACTCGGGCGAGGACACCATCTTCATCATCAACGCACGCGACGAGGAGGGGAACAACCGCACTTCCGGCCGAGATGCCTGGAAGGTCAAAATAATCGACAAGGCCACCAAGGAGGAAATCCCGTGCAGTATCCATGACAACGACACTGGCAACTAAGACGTGCACTAGCTCGTCGACCGCTGCACAACCGTCTCTATTAATGTCTCCATTACGGACAGCGAGGGTGTAGAGAAAACACTCAACGGCTTCCCAACCGAGACGCGTTTCGAAGAGCCAACCGAAGAGACCAAAGGCCTCAACTCACTCGAAGGTAACCTCATCGTCAGCTTCATCAAAGACAAAACCGACGAAATCCAAGAGTTCATCGCGATGAAAAAGAAAGCGCTCAACATCGACGAGCGTTCCGACTACATCTCCAATGTGCACACGCTTCTTGACGTGAAAACCAACTTCAATAAGGTCATCGAAAAGGAGAAAATCTAGGAGCGCAACCTCGACCAGCTGTAGGAGTACATTTTGCGTCTCACGCACAAAAAGGAACTCAAGGGCTACGATGCCAAGATCAAGGAGAGTCAAAAAGAATGGGTCAAATTGACTAATCACGCCAAGTGGCTCAAGAAGGACCTCGACGTCCTCATCAATTCAGAACGTGAGAAAAACTACCAGAATATCCAGAACTTCGAGGACCAACTCAAGTCCGAGCTCAACAAAGTCAAGGACGAAGCCTACACCAAGTACGAAACCGGCACTGAAAAGGCTTAAGAAGGCCTAGGCCAGTTCGAGATCAAACTCGAACGCTTGGGCACCGAGCTCGAACAAAACCAGCAACTCGCGAACGGCTTCGACGACGACAATGCGACCAACGGCTGCCGCGTGCTTTACGAGAAGATGCAAGTCAACTACAAGTCCATGACAGAACTCTGGAACCACGTCAAGCTGTCACTCACCAATTTCAACGAGATCTACAACATGCGTTTCGTTGATGCAGATACCAATGACATCGAGGACAAATAGCGCGTGCTCAACAAGACATTCGGGCTGATCAAGAACGTCAAGGACTTCCCAGTCTCGAAAACCTTCAAAGGCATCCTGAATACCTGGCCAGGCTTCATACAGAACCTAAACAACCTCAAAGAGAAATAGTTTACACATCGGCATTGGGATATGCTCGTCAAGGAAGTCGAAAAACCCGCTTTTGACTACAAGAACCAAAACATGACCGTGCGCGAGGTCTGGGACCTCAAGATGGAAGCCTACCAGGAACCGGTGGACGACATCTTCGAACGCTCCAAACAGGAATACAAAATGGACACTTAACTCGACAAATTGGAAGAGTACTACAAAACCATCGAGTTCGACTACTACGAGACCAAGTCCTACAAGGACATCAAGCTGATCTCCTTCAACGACGAGTAATTCAACGCACTGGAAGAACAGGTGCTGCAGGTGTACAACTTTAACAACAACCGATTCAAGACGTTCCTGGAAGAGAAAATCAACTCATGGCTCAACTTACTCAACCTCATGACGCAGGTGATCGAGAACTTGAAGTAAGCCCAGATGAAATGGAGCTTCCTGGAAAAGATGTTTGTACAGGCGCCTGAGGTCAAGAAGGAACTCGGCGTGAAGGCCGAGGAGTTCGTCAAGTAAGATGAACTCATGAAGGAAATCTTGCGCACCGGCATGAGTACGCCCAACACGCGTAAGTTCTGTGAGATCCCGCAGCTCAACGACAAGCTGAAGACACTCAAGGACGCCTTCGACGACGCTGAGGACTAACTGAACCGTAACTAGCTCAAGCTGAAGAAAAACAAGTTCCCTCGCTTCTAGTTCGTCTCGGAAGACGACTTGCTCTAGATGCTGTCGAACTCCAGCACTCCGTCACTCGTGATCGAGTAGATCAACAAGGTCATCTTGAACATGAACACCGTGACGCTGAAAGAAGACGCAGGCGGAGGCCGGCCCACGGCAATCGACTTCGTGGCTTCAGTGGGGGTCGAGAGACTCAACTACTCGCGCCAGTTCGTGCTGAACGGCAAGACCGAAGAGTAACTCGACGTCGTGCTCAAAGAGACATCAGTCGCACTCAAGGACTTGATGAACGACAGTTTCGAGGACTACGCTAAGAAGAAACGTTAGGAGTGGGTTCAGGATAACAAGAGTTCGCAGATCACTCTCTTGATCTCACTGATCTAGTGGTGCGTCAACATCGAAAAAGCCATGGCGGAGACCAAAAAGGACCAGAATGCCTTGGACAAATGCACCAAGCTGCTGCAGAGCCAGCTGGAGGACCTGATCAAACTGGTGTGCGGCAAAATCGAAAAGCCGATGCGTACGCGCCTCATGTGCATGATCACGCTCGATTCGCACGCACGCGACATCAGTGGCCAGTTGCACAACGAGAAGTGTTTTGCACCCGACGGCTTCCAGTGGCAAGCGCAGCTCAAGGCTTGCTACGACGCCGAGAAGAAGGATGCCGAGATGAAGATTTGCGACGCGCGGTTCATGTACGGCTACGAGTAGCTCGGCAACGGCGCGCGCCTCGTGGTGACCCCATTGACTGACCGTATCTAGGTGACTGCCACGCAGGCACTGCACCTCAAAATGGGTTGTGCGCCTGCAGGCCCTGCCGGAACAGGCAAGACCGAATCGACTAAGGACTTGGCGAACGGACTCGCCAAGGCATGCTAAGTGTTCAACTGCGCTCCAGAGATGAATTACGAGACTCTTGGCGGCATCTACAAAGGCTTGGCCGCCTCGGGCACATGGGGTTGCTTCGACGAGTTTAACCGTCTCATCCCGGAAGTGCTTTCAGTGTGTGCCTTCCAATTCGGTGCCGTCTGTGACGCAATCAAAGAAAACGCAGCGACAGTCGAAGTCGAAGGAGAAACTCTGGCACTCGACCCGACTTGCGGTGCATTCATCACAATGAACCCTGGCTACTTAGGGCGCTCGGAACTGCCTGAAAAACTAAAGGCGTTGTTCCGTCCAATCACAGTAATGGTCCCCGACCTGGTCTTGATTTGCGAAAACTTCCTGATGGCCGAGGGATTCGTAGAGGCCAAGGACCTGGCGCTGAAGTTCTTCACACTTTAGAATCTATCTAAGTCGCTATTGAGTCCTGCGATGCACTAGGACTGGGGACTGCGTGCGATCAAAACTGTACTTGTTGTGGCAGGTGCCTTCAAGCGCGCCGAACCCGAGGTGACCGAAGCCAACATGCTCATGCGCGTGCTGCGTGACATCAACATGCCTAAGCTGTCGCCTGACGACCGTTCCATTTTCACCGGCCTACTCAACGACTTATTCCCGGGGCTTAACCCGCCAGTGAAGATCGACGAAGCCATGTACGAGTACGCACGCCAGGCAGTCACCGAAAAAATGGGGCTGTACCCCGAAGACGCTTTCCTCCAAAAGGTCCTGCAACTCTCAGACATTCTCGTGATCCGCCACTGCGTGTTCGTGATGGGCAACCCGGGCTCCTTCAAAAGTACGTGCTGGAAGTGCTGCGCCGAGGCGCAGAATATCAAAGGCGAGCCGACTAAGATCACCGACATCAACCCTAAGTCGATTTCTGCGTCTGAATTCTAGGGCGACTAGAACGCAGGCGGCTCTTGGAAGCAAGGCATCTTCTCCTAATATTTGAAAGAACTGGGTAAGGAAAAGGACAGCAACCCTAAGTGGCTCATTCTCGACGGCGACCTGGACGCAAACTGGATCGAGTCGATGAACTCTGTGATGGACGACAACAAAATCCTCACGCTCGCTAACTCCGACCGCATCGTGCTCTACAATCACATGCGCATGCTCCTCGAAATCCGTGATCTGCGTTTCGCAACGCCTGCAACCGTCTCTCGCGGCGGCGTCATCTAGATTTAAGACGAAGAGGGGTGGCAATGGAAGGCATACTGCGAACGCTGGCTTGACAAGTGCAAACTGGTCCAAGACATGAAGGCCATCAACGTTGCGCCTGCCAAACAGAAAGAATCCATAGACTCCTTACGCAACTTCCTGCTGGTCAAATACATGCCGCGCATGCTCGAGTTCTGCAAGCGCAACTTCAAGCGCCCCTTTCCGATGTAAGACATCAGTCTGGTAATGCACACTCTTAAGATTTTCGACGCGATCTTCGTGCTCGGCAAAGACGATGAGCGCCTCAACTTTTTAGAACAATGGTTCGCACTCTCAGCGGTCTGGGCGTTCGGAGGTTCATTGAGTCTCTTCGAAGGCGAGGACTAGAAGCGCGGCTTCTCTAAGTTCTTCCTCACAGAGTAAAAGGGCATCATCAAACTGGGCAAAAGCGTATTCGACTGCTTCATCGACTCGAAAACCAACGAATTCACAGAGTGGAATGACATCATCAAGGACACTCCGTTTGACTCGGCTAAGCAGAGCATCACCTCCGTGGTCATCGACACCGCTGAAACTACCGCATACTCTTAGTTCATCAACAAACTCATCGCAATTGAGTAGCCAACGCTCGTGGTTGGCCCCACCGGGTCCGGGAAGTCACAACTCATCAACGGGGTGCTGCAGAAACTGCCGAAAAATAAGTATACCTCCAAGTCGATCAACTTCAACTTCTAGACCGACGGCATCCGCCTGCAGCTGCAGCTCGAAAGCGTGCTCAAGAAACAGGGCAAGACCTTCAAGCCTCTGGCTGGCGGCGACGTGACCCTGCTCTAGTTCGTGGACGACCTGAACATGCCAGCCACCGACCCGTAGGACACCCAGTCCGCGATCGCGCTCATCCGCCAAAGCATCGACTAGAACCACTGGTAAGACCGCGAAAAAGTCGAGCTCAAAATGATTTCCAACACTATGTAGATTTCAGCCATGAACCCCACTGCGGGCATCTTCTACGTCAACCCGCGGCTCATGCGCCACTTTTGGATCCTGCAGATCATGTTGCCCGACAACCAGTCCATGATGCGCATTTACAAGACCTTCGTTTAAAACCACTTCAAGAACTTCAACAAGAACGTGGCCGACGAGGCAGAAGGACTCTGCAAGAGCGCACTCATTTTGCACCAAGAGGTCATGAATAAGTTCAAGAAAACCAGCGCCAACTTCCACTACGAGTTCAACATCCGCCACCTGACCGGCGTGTTCCAGGGCATCCTCTGCGCTCGACCCGATTACTTCAAAGATGCCGACAAGGTCGCCAAGCTTTGGGTGCACGAGAGCGAGCGCATCTACGGCGACCGTCTGGTGTCTGAAAGCGACGTCAAGGAGTATCTCAAGCTCTCGGCCGATGTCGTCAAGAAGAACATCAAACACCCGAGTGTATCCCAGTAGTTCAACGACAAGGACCCTAAGCTGCTGTGCTTCGCGCCTTTCTTCAATGATGAAATGAGTTACAACGACATTGACACCATGGACAAGCTTAACAAGAGACTTGTGGAAGAACTCGATTCTTACAACGATTCTAACGCTGCAATGGACCTTGTGCTCTTCGACGACGCATGCAGGCACATCACGCGCATCTCGCGCATCACAATCAGTGAGTCTGGCCACTCTCTGTTAGTCGGAGTCGGAGGATCTGGCAAACAGTCTCTCTCCAGACTAGCTGCTGCATGTAACAAAGCTTAATGTGTAGGCATCGTTGTTACTTCAGACTAAACCGAAAAAATGTTAAAGGAAGACATCCAGTTGTTCTAAAAGAGAGCAGCACTCAAAAACGATCAATTGATGTGGCTGATCACTGAAGGCCAGATTATCGACGAGAAGTTCATGGTCTACATCAACGATTTACTCGCCTCAGGCGAAATCTCCGGCTTGTTCCCCGACGACGAAATCGACAACATCGTAGCCGGCCTGACAAACAGTTAGAAAGCCGAATGCCCGGGCGCGAGTATGGACAAGGAAAGTATTTACAAGTTCTTCCTTGAAAAAATACGCAAGAATCTACATATGTCGCTTTGCTTCTCGCCAGTGGGTGAAAACCTGCGAGTGAAAGCGCGCAAGTTCCCTGGACTAGTGAACAGCACCGTGATCGACTGGTTCCAGAAGTGGCCCAAGGACGCCCTGCACTCCGTCTCGAGAAAGTTCCTCGAAGAGATGGAACTCGGCACGAACGAAGTCAAAGACGCTATCATCAGCTTCATGCCAGAGAGCTTCGAAATCGTGCAGAAGGAGAGCGAAGCCATTTTCCAATCCGAAAAGCGCGCGGTCTTCACCACACCCAAGAGTTTCATCGAGTTGCTCAAACTGTAGCGCAACAAATACTCAGTCAAGAGGAACGGCATCGAGGAAAACAAAGAAAAGTATGAGGTGGGTGTCAAATTGTTGGAAGACATTCAGAACACCGTGGCCGAGCTGAACAAAATCCTGGAGGTCAAGAAGGTCGAAGTAGACGAAAAGAAAGCACAGGCCGAGGAAATCGAAGCCATTGTCAAGGTCGAAAAGGAAATCGTCGAGAAAGAAAGTGCGTCAGCACAAGTAACTTTGGACGGTGCGAAGAATCTTAAGGAGTTCATCGAAAACAAAAAGGCTGACATCGAAGGCAAAATCGCGGTGGCGATGCCGAAGGTGCAGGAGACCCTGGAAAAACTAGACAAGATGGACAAGAAAGAGGTGGACTTCATCAAGAACCTGGCCAACCCTGACGAGAAGATCAAGCAAATCATGTTCGTGATTATGCACCTGTTCACCAACGTCGAACTGGACTCCAAGGTACAAGCCGCCCCTAACGGCAAAATCGACCTTACCTGGCCCAACGCAAAGAAACTCATCAACAACCCTTCCAAGTTCGTCGAAGATCTCAAGAAATACGGCAAAGACGAAGTGCGCAACAACAAGGTCAAGTTCGAAAACTTCGTGAGAGCCAAGAAACTCATCAATGAAGAAGAACTAACAGTGGAATTGCTGACTAAGAAGTCAGGTGCTGCTGCAATCTTCTGTGACTTCGCATTGAACATCATCGAATTCGCAGAGGTTATCAAAATGGTCGGCCCTATGGAACAAGAGCTAGCCGAACTCGCGATAAAACTCGAGAAAGCCAACGAAGATGCGCGCAAATCACAGGAAATGGTCGACACTCTCAACGCCAAACTTAAGGTGTTGATCGACCAATACAATGAGGTCAACGCCACCAAGGAAGCCGCGCTCGCGGAAGCCAAGGTGTTCGAGGACAAAGCTGCGTTGGCTGAGCGTCTCATCAACGCGCTCAAGGCTGAGTACGACCGCTGGAAGGAAAGCATCATCATACAGCAGAACCGCCTCAACGTGGCCTCGGGCGACGTGATGCTCGCTGCAGCCTTCATCTCTTAGATCGGGCCATTCTCCAAAGTACATCGCATCAACATCATGAAGAACTTCCTCAAGTTCGCAGAGGTTAACAAAATTCCGATTTCCGAAAACTTTAACCCTATCGGCGTATTTGCTGAACCAGCTGAAATTTCTTCATGGAATAACAACTATTTACCTGCCGACAGTACCTCTAGTGAAAACGGCATGATCCTGATGAACTCAGAGCGCTGGCCTCTTATCATCGATCCGCAGTTGCAGGGGCTGAAGTGGCTCAAAGAACAGTTCAAGGACAACCTCTGCAATCTTAAGATGACCGACAAAGGATGGAAGAACGACCTCTTCAACGCCATCGAATCAGGGAAAATCATTGTCTTTGAAAACCTCGAGGAGAACATCGACGCAACCATCACTCCTGTCATCGGCCGTAACTAGATTAGACGTGGCTCCAACAAGGTGCTTAAAATCGGTGACCGCGAACTCAACGTCCACCCGGACTTCAAACTCTAAATGCAGACCAAGCTCTCCAACCCCAAATAGCCGCCTGAGATTCAAGCTGAATGTACGCTCATTAACTTTTCGGTCACCGAGGAAGGACTCGAGGACCAGCTGCTGTCCTACATCATCCGCCTCGAGCGCGAGGATCTCGCCAACACCAAGGATGACCTGGTTAAGAAGTCACGCGAGTACAATATACAGCTGAGCAATCTGGAGAACGATTTGCTCAATCAGCTGAAAAATGCAACCGGTGACATCCTTGCCAACATCACGCTGGTCGATAACCTCGAGAAGTCCAAAGTCATTTCAGACGACATCAAGATTAAGGTTGCAGAAGGCCAAAAGACCGATGAATACATCAACCTCTTCTCCGAAAAGTAGCGTCCAAGTGCAGAACGCGGAGCTCTCATATTCTTCCTTTTCAACGAACTATACAAAATCCATTCCTTTTAGGCTTTCAGTCTTCGCTCGTTTATGTTCGTGATCAAGCGCGCGGTTCTAACCGTGCAGGCCGACTGGGACAAGACAGACGAGCCTGAAAAGACCCAAGGCGAGGAGGACGAGGAAGGCGAAGAGGCTGAAAAAGAGGAGCAGCCTGAGGACAACGGCAACGACGGGCCGAAGGAGTACAGCGATGATGAGCTGGAAAGTCGCATCAAAGACCTGACCGACTCAGTCACACTTACGTCATGGGAGTAACTGCGCCGCGGTCTCTTTGACAAACACAAAGTCGTGGTCATTTCCATCCTCTGTTTCCGCATCAAGGTCAAGAAGGGGCTCATCCCGATGGACCAGTAGCAATGCCTCATCGCGAACAAAATGGCTGAACCCGGCGTCCCGCAGCCACAGCAGCTCAAGTTCATGCTGGAAAACAACTGGCTCATGGTCCGCGGTCTCGAAGCTGCACTGTAGCCTGACTTGACCAAGAATATGACGAATGTCTCGGTCGAGTGGAGCAAATGGTAAGAGAAACCGAACCCAGAGTCAGGTGGCTTCCCGAAGTACGTCAATGAGAGATCCGACTTCGAAAAACTACTCTTCCTCCGCGCATTGCGTTCAGACCGGATGGAGTTCGCGCTGAAAAACTAGGTGCAAGCTGAAATGGACGGCGACTACACCAAGCGCCGCGGGGTAGGCTAGACTGACAAACCGCCATTCAACATGGCCAACGCCATGCTGGAGAGCGACTGCAGCATCCCGCTCTTCTTCGTGCTCTTCCCGGGAGTCGAGCCGACCACCGACATCCGCAACGTTGGACAAAAGTAGAACAAAAGCATTTCCAACAACACGCTGATTGAGATCTCCATGGGGCAAGGACAGGAGGAACGCGCAAACAAGGCGCTCGTGCAGGCTGCACAGGACGGCAACTGGGTCGCGCTGAACAACATCCACCTGATGACCACGTGGACCCGTGTGCTCGAACTCAAGCTCGACGAGATCACGCCGACCGCGCACGAGGAGTTCCGTTGCTTCCTCTCCAGCGAAGCACCGCCGCTGCCTTGGATGCAGATCATCCCCGAGTCCATCCTGCAGAACTCGCTCAAGGTCTCCAACGAAGCACCGCAGGACGTCAAGAGTAACATGCTGCGCGCGTACGGGCTCTTCAGCCAGGCACGCATCGATCAGTGCGACAAGAAGCTCGAGTACAAGGCCATCCTCTTCGGACTCTGTACCTTCCACTCCTTCATCCTGGCGCGCAAGAAATTCGGCTCGCAGGGCTGGTCGCGGATGTACTCCTTCAACGACGGCGATCTCACCATCTGCGGCGACATCATGCGCAACTACCTGAACATGTACGAACAAATTCCTTGGGACGACTTGCGCTACCTCTTCGGCGAAATCATGTAGGGCGGCCACATCACCGACGCTTGGGACCGCCGCACTAACAATGCTTACCTCCGTGTACTAATCAAACCAGAGCTGTTGGAGCGCTATATCATCTCGCCCAATTTCACTGCGCCTGACCCGAACAAATTCGAATACGATGATTATATCAAATACGTTAATGAAAAACTCCCGGTTGAGACTCCGGAAATGATCAAGATCAATAACCTTGCAGAAATCGGCTAACTGACCCTTACTTCTAACTTCATCTTCGAAACCATACTCGACCTCTCTGGCTCCGGCGGCAAAGGCGGCAAAGGCGAAAAGCTGGAGGACGTCATCGGCGGGTACCTTAACAACCCTGGTCTCAAAGCAATTGATGTGCTAGCAATCCGTAGCCGGAAAGACATCACGCCGCATCCGTTCGACATCGTGCTCGTGCAAGAATGTGAACAAGTCAACGTGCTCATCTTCGTCATTAAGAGTTCGCTTGAAGACCTACTCAAGGGCTGCCGTGGCGAACTAGGTGTTACAGATGCCATGGAGAAACTAACGGTGTCGCTCGAAACCTTCAAAGTGCCTGCAGCCTGGCAGAAGTAGGGTTAGGACACCCTGCGCGGCCTGACCCCGTGGTACATCGACCTGCTCGCGCGCATCGAACACTACTCGAAGTGGGCTGATATCATACAACCAAACCAAACGGTCCCGCTCCCGCAGTGCGTCTGGATCGCAGGCTTCTTCAACCCGCTCAAGTTCCTCACCGCCTGCACGCAGGTCGTCTCGCGCCAGAAGAACCTCGCGCTCGACTTGATGAGCATTTCAACAGTCGTCACTGAATTCAACTCTTACGAGGAGGCCAAGCTCGAGGAGAACGAGTGCGCGCTCATTTAAGGCATGCAACTCGAAGGCGCCGACTGGGAAATCAAGGCTGAGCGCGGCGAGGGCTAGCTCAAGGTCTACGAAACCAAAAAGATACACCCTGAGATGCCGATCGTGGAAATCAGACCGGTTGACCTGCAGGAGAAGCGAGAACGCTAAACCCGCGGCTACTACACCTGTCCCGTCTACAAAACTGCAGCGCGCGGAGCTACCTTCGTCTGGGACGCTAACCTCAAAATGCGCGACGACAACGAACCCGAAGACTTCTGGACCCTGTGCTCAACCTGCTTGATCCTTGGGGCCGAAGATTGATTCTATTGAGTTACATAAGATGGTTAGATTTTAAAACTATGCAAATATTGAATAATTAAACAAAGTAAATAAATCTGAGAGAAGTAAATTGTTAAAAGTAAATATATACCTATTATCAGAGTTTTTAATCTATTTAAAAAGTAAGTTTTAGTCATGAATGGTTATATAATATTAAGTAATACATATCAAAAGTAAGTTTTAGGCAAAATTTTAAGATTAATAGTTGTTAAAAATAAGATAAGTTATAATTGATTAAATATATGTATTTATTATAAATGGT
>Ga0008459J53047_1005182_pt1 | contig 12546 bp, 21 predicted proteins | sample AOAMet_54_BLW_10_FD_53047 | JGI IMG/M metagenome (IMG submission 53047)
GACACATAGTCATCTACCAAATCAAAATCCAAACCAAGAATAAATAAAATATATTGTTGATAACTAATCTAGTAAAAGACCAAAATCACCATCAAAAATATTGAACAAATTCAATCTTAAATTCGATTCAGAATCAATCCACAAACACCTACTCAGAATGGGGATTAATTTGGAAATACCCATGAAGTCCAGAGAGTCTTGTCTGATGTTATAACTGTTTGACGACAGCAATCTACACTTCAAATCTTACCAGGAGTTCATGAAGGATATTGAACGCAACCCTGACAGGGCCAAAGCATTTGCGATTAAACTCACTACACAGTCCACAGGCACGTACAAAGAGTGCCAAGTGTTAAGTTACGACAAGAAACAAGATTTATAAGAGGTATTGTTCTTCGAGGAAGATGCCTCGATTAGTTTGCCAACACTCTAAGTGTGTTTTGCACATGAAGATGTGGAACTATAGTGCAAAAGAGTACTGAATGCATTCCTGGAACGCAAAAAGGGGTACAATTTGATTGAGTACAATTTCTATTTAGACAACATGCCGGTTCAAGGTTTACCGACCTTCAGTGATGAACAAATCGAGTAACTGTACTGGTTGATCAAAAGTGAGTGCAAGTTTAAACTTGCTAACAAAAGGTCAAGTCTGCCCTTCGCCAAACCACAAAACAACCCACTCTGCAACGAGATGATGGATGCCGTCAACTAAAACCATGCACGCACATTGAACAAAATGATATTTGACAAGTACATGCAGAAACCTGGGGTCAAATTCCTACACCGCGCTATCGCAGTTCCTAAAACTGACTACAAAAAAGAACACCCGTACATGGGTAAATTGGACACGGGAATGAGTGTGTCTAAGTTTAAAGCGAAATTAGAAGCAATAAGCGTCAACACTGTCTTGAAAAGGAAAGACATCATTGATGCATTAGAGGAGATACAGTCCAAGTGCGAGCATTAGCTCAAGAAGTAAGAAATATACAACATCAGTAGCTTCAATCTCACCAAAACTACTGATGAGTTCGAAAAGGTACAAAAAGGTGCAATTGGGGCGGTCAAGAACCAGATTTCTCAGATATGGTTGAAAGAGATCATGGAAATTTTGACCAACAGACTGCCAGCGTTATTTACCAATGAAGCCAAAGAGAAAAACAAACAGCTATAGAATAATTCACTACTTAAGAAATTCTTCTACCTTATCAAATTTCATATGGAAGACACCATCGACAAGATTGCTAAAAAGTCCATAAAAAGATTTGTAACCTACTTCAGACTTGCTTTACCAGACAACTATGATAGTAAGTCAGCGTGCGAGGTTACGAACTCTTAAAACAGATACGCCAAACTTGAACCTGGTACATTCACTATGCCTGAACCACTCTTCAGCATTGAAGTCATAGCAGATCCAGAAACTAATGAATTCAACTACAACCGTGACCTAGTCGCATTCTCAAAGGAGTTAGTCGGCATTTTCGAAAGCGGGGTCAAGTCACTGCAAAGTGTGGACAACGTAGAACGCAAATTGATGAGGGACTAATTTAGATCTGATCCTATCAAATAACTGCGCGCACCTCAACTGGCGGAGACTGAACCAGTTGAGCCGACTTATGAGGAAAGGAAGAACTGTAATATTCCGGACTCTAATATTTGGCTGTGGGCCTAATAAAAACAATATCAAGACATTGTGCTTAACTCAGTCGAAAAACCTAATGAGTATCTTAAATACTTCCAGGTCTTTACTGCTGACGTAGTTTTAGACCCTACATCTTAATTTGACGGCAAGTAAGGAGCAATTGAAAAAGGACTGGACGACTGGTATGAAATCATCAAAGTTAAGGAGAAGAATAGTAAGAAGGAAGCAGAACGCGACTTTGGGTCAGACAAGAAGGACAAAAATAGTAAAAAGAAAGACTTAAATGACGAGGCTAAGGAAGGACATCCAGAAGACTACATTAGTGATTAGCAAAGTGAAAAGGCATCCGAAGAACTCGGGGAGGAAGAACCTCAAGCAGTCCAGGAAGTCCAGGTTGAGCCTGAGGAAATAGTCTACGAACTAGCGGACATCATGGCCGATTTGAAGAAACAGAGGACACGTGTTGAGGAAATCCGCGAACAAATCCCAAATTCGACCCGACTAGGAATGTACCAGATCGACTGTTTGAAAATCAAAAAAATTATGATGGATAAACACTGGAAGATAATCGAAAAGTTGAAATACATGCTCTGGAGACTGGTCTCCTAAGAAGTCTGGAAATTGAACGACTTCAAAGACAAACTCATCAAGAGACTGAACACCAAACCTATGACCATTAAGGACCTTAATGAGCTTAAAAAGACCATCAGCGATGTCCCGGCTGAATGCGCAACCTTGAACGAGGAAGTGAAGAAAGTGTGGAACATTTAGGAGGAAATTGATAATTTCTACATTTTATGGCTCGAGAGGACGGACTAAGAGGTTGAACCTGACATGGCTGACCGACTGGCTACATTGAGGAGTGAATCAAATGATTTAGATAAGCTATACAAACAGAGACAGGACTTAACTAAGTTTTGGAAGAAGATATCAGAGGAAGCAGACAAGATTGATTCCGAGTTGAACAACAGGAAAAATAAGTACTTGAATAAGCTACGCAAAAAACAAGAAATATTTCTAAAACAATAAGAAAAGTTGACTGAGCGAGTCAAAGATCTTGTAAACTAAAGTGAGGCTGCTAATTAAGCTAAGTAAGCCGAGGACATCGAATACCTGACTGTAAACATGAAGCATGCTACAAAAAAGGCGGAAAGATAGAACGAACAAGAAGGAGACCACAAAGTCAAACAAACCGACTATAATTCACTCAAAGAGGTTAACAAAAAATTGCAAAACTAAAGCAACCTTTGGGTAACAACTAAGAATTGGAAATTAAACGAGGAAAAATGGATGAGCTCTCAAATGGATGTGCTGGCCGAAGATGACATCGAGGCAATTGTAATGACCTACAAAACCAACCTGAACAAGGCCAAGAAGTTTTTCAAGGGACAAGCTGAAACTGAATTCTTGACCAAAATTGCTGAGGATGAAGTGGCAACATTGGTCGAGTTCGACCAATTCGTGCCAATGGCCGTCTGTCTTAGTGTCAAGTCGATGCAAGACCGCCACTGGGAGGCGCTCAGCACCTCTTTCGGAACCGAGGTCAACTCCAAACAAGACCACTTTAACCTGCGGTAATGCATCAAAGAAGGGTTCACTAAATACATAGAGCAAATTGACGATGTCTCCACAAAGGCCATCAAGGAAGAAGGCATCGAAAAGGAGATGAAGACAATGAAAGACGGATGGGCCGACGTGGATTTCGAGTTGATGCCCATGAAGAACGCGGAAGGCGTCTTTATCATCAAGAACTTCGAGGACTGCATTAACCTCACGGACGAACACGCAGGAGTCACCACCAACTTGTAATTCTCGCCCTTCAAGGGCCCATTTGAGGCCGAAATTGATGAGTGGAAAGAAGGTCTGGAGACTGTGGGTGAAGTGCTAGAGAAGTGGGTCAAGCTCATGCTCGGCTACATGTACTTGTAACCTATCTTCACTTCAGACGACATTAAGAGTGCTCTGCCGCAGGAGACAAAAAACTTCAATGCGGTCAAGGCCAACTGGAACGAAAATACTAAAAAGGCTATGGTTGACAAGAACGTGATGGCATAATGCAACAACCAGGAACTCAGGGACCAAATCACTAAGGATATTGAGAAACTGGACATGGTTCAGAAGAATCTTGATAAATAACTGACAATGAAGAAAACTAACTTCGCCAGACTGTAATTCTTGTCCGATGATGAACTCTTAAAGATCTTGTCTAACACAAAAGACCCTCGCAATGTAAATGATTACTTGCGTAAGATATTCGAATGTATGGAATACCTAATATTCAACGACCAGAATCAAGTGACCCACATGTGCTCTGAATAAGATGAAAAGGTCATCTTGCACAATCCGATCACAACCAAGGGAGTTGCGTTCGAACTTTGGTGCAAGAAGGTGGAAGACGAGATGGTAGACTCAATGCGCAAGTACATGTTTGAAGCAGTGCAGGACTACGCGGAAAAGAAAAGGCCCGACTGGGTCAAGGAGTGGTACGGCCAGTGTGTGCTCAACGGCACTCAGATTTGGTGGACCAAAGAAAGTGAAGAAGCAATCAACGCAGGATTAGTACAGGAATACTAAGATAAATGCAACGACCAGATCTTAGATTTAGTATAGGTTATAAAACAACCTTTGACCAAAGTACAGAAAAAGAATGTGAGTCCGCTGATTGTACAAGGAGTGCACGAGAGGGATATCATCAAGAATCTGGTTTCTATCAAGATACAGAACATCTAGGAGTAGGAGTGGATGTCGCAGTTAAGGTTTTACATGGAGGAGAAGGACTTGTAGGCGCGTTGCATGCAGACCAACTTCCCTTACGGCTAGGAGTAGATGGGCAATGCAGACCGGTTAGTCATCACACCACTCACCGACAAGTGCTACATGACGCTCATGGGTGCACTCAGACTTAACCTAGGCGGTGCACCTGCTGGACCCGCTGGAACCGGCAAGACAGAGACCACCAAAGACTTGAGTAAGAACTTAGCCAAATTGTGTAAGATTTTCAATTGCGGGCCAGAAATGGAGTACAAAATGATTGGTACATTCTTCAAAGGCTTGACTTCTTCAGGAGCATGGGTGTGTTTCGACGAATTCAATAGGATTATTCTCGAAGTGTTGTCTGTGATTGCTCAATAACTGCAGCAGCTGCTCGACGAAAAGAAGAAGGGCGAAGCGGAAACAACCTGCATCTTCCTCGACACTGAAATCAAAGTTATCAGTACATTCAATGTGTATATCACGATGAACCCTACCTACGCAGGCAGACAGGCACTACCTGACAACCTCAAGGCTCTCTTCAGACCTTGTGCAATGATGGTTCCTGACTAGCGGTTGATAGCTGAAATCTTCTTCTACTCGTTCGGATTCTTGGACTCCACCAATCTGGCTGGCAAGATGACCGACACGTTCAAACTCTGCTCAGAGCAGTTGTCCAAACAAGACCACTACGACTAGGGTATGCGCGCAGTCAGATCCACGATCAACGCAGCCGGCCTGATCAAACGTGAGAAGCCAGACATGGACGAGAGTGAAATCGTGCTCAAGGCCGTGGTGGACATCAACCTGCCTAAGTTCTTGAAGATGGACATCCCCCTATTCACCAACATATTGTCAGACTTGTTCCCTGGCATCACTACGCCTGAAAGCAATCTAGGGGTTTTGAGGGAGAGTATCAATGTAACTATTGATGCGCTCCATTACTACCCTGAAAGTTCATTCATTGAAAAAATATATCAGTTATTTGACACAATGACTGTAAGGCATGGGTTGATGTTGGTAGGTCCTACAGGTTCTGGTAAAACAGCCACTTAGAAAATACTCAGTAAGGCTATCAATGATGTTGCACTTGATGTGTTCACTTCCCCTAAGGAAGACCTAGCAACCAATCCCTACCGCAAGGTGGTTATCCGCACTATGAACCCCAAGGGCATTCTCAACGAACAAATCTAAGGGCAGCTCAACCAGATGACCAAGGAGTACACCAAGGGGCTTGTGCCGGTGTTGTTCAACAAATCTTGCGATGAGGTCAAGGCGCAGTCCAAACAATGGATCATGTTTGACGGGCCAGTCGACTCGCTTTGGATTGAATCCATGAACTCTGTCTTAGATGACTCCAAGAAACTATGCCTGCCTAATTCAGAGATTATCGACATGACTGGCTTCATGACCTGCATGTTTGAAACTGACGACCTAAGTGAGGCATCCCCGGCGACTATTTCCAGATGTGGTATGGTCTACATGGACCCCCTTGCACTTGGCTACAAATGCTTCTTCGAAAACTTCAAAATACAATTCCCTGACTCTCTCAAGGACTCCGGATTTGTAAAAAAGATTGGCGAATTCTACAATTCTCTGATAGAAGAACTGTTATTCCGAATGCGCAGGGAATGCATTCAGATTGTACTAACTTCTGAAAACAATTACATCTACTCACTCTTCAAACTGATAAATGCACTCGTGGCTGGTGCAAAACCGAACGAGTTAGGCGTAGTAGACGAAGTAATGGTTGCGTCACTCACCAAAGCATGCGAAATGATATTCATTTAGGCTTTAACCTGGTCAGTTGGAGGAAATGTGGATACGGAAGGACGCGTCAACTTCGACAAACTATTAAAGGAGATCATCATGGACATTAACACTAAAAATGGCTTTAAAATCCCTATTCCATCTGAGTCTTAATAAGACTAAACTATTGATATTGAAAATAATAATTTGATTATGTGGTCTACAGTGAAAGAAGAATTTGAATTCAGCAGTAAATTGTCTTAAGATGAAATTGTAGTACCTACGGTAGACTCAACCATCTATCTTTCATTGTCACTCAAATTACTCAGCAATCATTAACATGTGTTAAAGTGTGGCAGCACCGGAACAGGCAAGTCACTCAACAGTGATGCTATATTGTCACACGCTTTATTCAACCCTAAATTCTACACTACCATTTCAATGACGTTCAGTGCAAGGTCAGGGGTGAAAACAATCCTGGACACGGTCCAACCAAAGCTGAAGAGAAGGAGGGCGGGTGTACTAGGGCCCGACCAGAACAAAAAAGGCTTGGTGTTCGTGGATGACCTGAACATGCCGAAGAAGGAGAAGTAGGGCGCACAACCCGTGATCGAACTGCTGCGACAGTGGTTTGACCATCACGGCTGGTAAGACATGACAGAATTCGAATTCAAGCAGGTCATCGACATCTTCTTTTTAGCCGCCATGGGTCTACCGGGTGGAGGACGTGCTGTCATCTCTAACAGGACCATCCGCCACTTCAACATCCTCACTTAGATTCCAATGAAAGACTCGTCCATCCAAGACATATTTGTACAAATTGCAGAAGGGTTCCACAAGGGGCACACTGAGGCAGTGCAGTCCAAAATTGCCAACCTGGTCACTTCCACGTTAGTCAGTTAAAACCGACTCGTGAAATTCCTGCTGCCTATCCCAGTCAAGTCTCATTACTTATTCAACCTGCGCGACATTTCCAAAGTGTTCCAGGGTATATGCAAGTCGGAAAGCGACCTAGTCACAGACGAGGTAGCTCTCTAGAAGTTGTGGGTGCATGAAATGAACAGGGTGTTCAGGGACAGACTCACTGACGACAAAGACAGGGAAGACATCGACAACCTCATCAAGGACATACTCGACAACACCATCCAGTTCAGCAGCGAAAAGGTACTCTCCTCTGACAGAATCCTCTACGGCGAAATCATGGACGACAAAAAGTTGTAACAGGAGATTGAGTCTCTATCTAAACTCAAGTCAAGGCTCGAGTTGATTCTCGAGGACTACAATTCTATGAATACGGAAATGAATTTGATTATGTTTTCGGATGCATGTGAGCACGTGGTCAGGATTTGCAGGATAATTGGGTTGCCCAAGGGAAATGCATTGCTGATGGGTGTTGGTGGTTCTGGAAGGTCAAGTTGCTCCAAGTTGGCCAATTAAGCCATGGGGTAAGAAATACTGCAGATTGAAATCACTAAAGACTACAAAATAGACAAGAATTGGAAAGAAGACATCAAAAGGTGTTTGATGCAGGCCGGTGCAGACCGCAAGCCAACAACGTTCCTTTTGGTTGACACCCAAATCATTGAGGAAAAACAACTGATTGACATTAACAACATTCTTAACACCGGTGATGTACCTAATCTTTACGAAGCTCAAGACAAAGATGCTCAAAACAAATTAGCCCGAAAGGACTGCCAAGACAAAGGCATCGACCAGACCCCCTTGAATTTGTTCACCCAGTACCTAATTGCCGTGAAGAAAAACGTTCACATCGTGTTGGCCTTCAGTCCGATGAGCGACAGTTTCAGGTCGAACCTAGTGATGTTTCCAGCCTTGGTGAACAGCACCACGATCGACTTCTAGGCACCGTGGCCGAATGATGCACTCCTGAGTGTGGCTGAAATCCAACTGAGCTCCAGCGACCTAGGGCTTGGCAAGTCGCAAAACGGCGTAGTCAACATGTTCGCTTTCATGCACGGCGAAGTGCGCTTGATGTCCGAAAAGTACAGGGAAGAACTCAAACGCTACAACTAAGTCACTCCGACAAGTTAACTGGAATTAATCAGATGTTAACAGCAAGTGCTCAAAATGAAGAGAGCGCAATTCGACCAAAGTATCACACGTTAGGAAAAGGGGCTGAAGATCATTGATAACGCGTCCAAGAAAGTGGCCTCACTGCAGTCAGACATCGAAGTGGCCAAACCCAAGCTGAAGAAGTTAGGCGAAGAGTTGGTGGAGAAAGACAAGGTGCTGAAGGAGAACTTGGCCGTGACCGAGGTGAAGAGCAAGGATGTGAGTGCCAAGGCCGAAGTGCAGAATGCGGAGGTTGTAGTGCTCAACGAAAAGACAGACAAAATCAAAGAGGAGAAGAAGGAGACTGAACAGAACAAGGAAGATGCATTGAAATCTGCCGACTCACTGTCCAAAGACGACTTCGGTCTCATTAACTCATTTTCAAATCCTCCGCCTGATGTAAGTTATTTGCTTAAGCTAGTTGTACTTGTGTTCGACATGGAAAAGCACGTCAAAAAGAAGGATGAAGACAAAGAGTGGTTTATGTGTTGCAAAAACATGCTGATGAAAAATTCAGGTGAATTTAAGGAGACACTAAAAAAGAGAGTCAAGGAGGAGATAATTTCGAAGGCGCAATACAACAAATTGATGAAGGAGTACAATCCTGAAAAAGTGAACCCGCAGTAGTAAGCCAAGATCGCTTCAGCATGTGTCAAACTATCCAGTTGGATATGCGCTATGAAGTTGATCTAAGAAACGAATATCAAACTAGAACCTATCATGCGGGAGTTAGCTGAGGGGCAGGCCAAGCTCGATGCAGGCCAGAAGATACTCGACGCTCTTAACAAGGATCTCAAAGAGTGCACGGATAAGGTTAGCGCACTCAAGGCAGAGGCCAAGGAGTGCCAAGACCTTAAAGAAAAGACTGAAAGTGACCTTGCACTGAACGAGGCGAGACTCGTACGCGCAGACAAACTACTTGGAGGCCTGGCCAGTGAAAAGTCACGTTGGGAAGGAGAAGTCAAAAGATTCAAATACGAAAAAGAATTCTTAATCGGAAACTGCACTATCTCTGCAGGCGCAATGTCCTACTGCGGGCCATTTGACTCAGTATACCGAAAGAAAATCGTGGAAATCTGGATAGCAAAGATCGTGGAGGAAGGCATCCGTGTAACAGATGATGTTTCACTAATAAATGTGGTTGGCAACAAAATTGACATCCAAGGCTGGAAGAGTCTCTACTCACTGCCAGACGACGATCTGTCTATTGAAAACGGCATCATCCTGCAATACACCAAGCGGTGGCCACTCTGCATCGACCCACAAATCCAGGCTAACACCTAGATCAAAAAACAAGGCCAAGACGTCAAAAAACAATTCTTCAAAGTGTTGAAAGCATCTGACGATAAAATCAGCAGCGAGTTAGAGAAGGCGGTCCGCAACGGCTGGTGGGTACTTATTGAAGGCGTGACTGAGAAATTGTCGCCCGAACTCGAACCTATTCTTGTCCCGCAAATCAAACAGAAGGGCAAAATGCGTCTACTCAAGTTCGGCGAGAAGGAAATCGACTAGAACGATGAATTCCGCTTTTTCATGACTACATCTATGCCAAATCCACACTACTCACCTGAAACATGCGTGAAAATCTGTCTAATTAACATGGCCATCACCGAGTCAGGGCTGAAGGACCAGATGTTGTCGCTGGCCGTCTCGATTGAGAAGTCAGAACTGGAGTCCGAGAGAGTACAGTTGGTGGAACAGAGCGCGAAGGATGAACAGACGCTAGTGCGGTGTGAGAACGACATCCTCAAGGCACTCGAAGAGGCCAATCCAGACACCATCTTGGACTTCGACGACATCATCAACCAACTCTCAGAGACCAAAACAGAAGCCAAAAACATCGAAGAAAGACAGAAAGAAGCTGCCGAGAAGCAAGAGCAGATCAAAATCGAGCGTGACAAATAGATCCTACTCTCGCAGAAGAATTCAATCCTTTTCTTCGGTCTGACTGAAATGATGAACATCGACCACATGTAGCAGTACTCGCTTGACTGGTACAAAGGGCAATTCCGCAGTGCGTGCGAGGAAGCCGAACTGGCCGAAGAAGACGATGCACGCATTAAACACATCTTCACCACCTTTTTGCGCAGACTGTAGACCCAAGTGTGCAGAACTCTTTTCGACAAAGATAAACTTCTGTTTTCGTTCAACCTAGTGATGAAGCTGAAAATATTCGAAGAAGAGGTGGATAGGGATCACTTCAAGTAGCTGCTCATGGGCTTCATGGATGAAGTGGCCATCCCTGAATCTCCTGCATTCGTAGACAGTCTGGCCTGGGGGCAGATGTTCAAAACTATTTAGGGTTTGCAGTTCTTAAGGGGCTTCGACGGCTTCTAGGAATAATTCGTGGCCAACCTCGAGAAGTTTGAGGCAATCTACAACACTGAAGATCCGAAACCTGTACCGTTCCCTGGCGAGTGGAACATCAACCTGGACCCATTCCAAAAACTGCTCGTGTACAAGGCTTTACGGCCTGACTAGATTAACGAAGCGATTAAAAACTAAATAACAGAGGTGATGGGCAAGTTCTTCGTAGAGCCGCCTCTCTTCGACATTGCCGAAGGCTACAAGTCGTCCACAAAAGAAACTCCAATTATATTCATATTGACCCCCGGGTCGGATCCATTGAATGACCTAAAGTCATACACAGAACGCGTCACAGGCCGTGGACTGCAATACTTGTCGCTTGGACAAGGCCAGGGCAAAGAAGCTGAAGCCATGTAGAAGAAGTTCAGTTTAGACGGGACTTGGCTCATGTAACAGAACACTCACGTGTAACTGTCGTGGATTGCATCATTGAACAAGATTGTGGAAAACCTAAGCTCACAGGAGGTCAACGGCGAATTCAGGCTCTTTTTGACTACTTCCTCCACGCCTGACTTCCCGGTGTCGATTCTGCAGCAGAGTGTCAAAATGACTGTGGAGTCCACTGGCGATGTCAAGCAGATGATGCTCAACGCTTGGAACCAGTATGATGACGAATAGCTCGACAGTGCGAAGAACCCTGAGACCTTCAAGACTTTGCTCTTCGGGTGTACACTCTTCCACGCATTGCTGATTGACAGAAAGAAATTCGGAGCCATCGGCTGGTCATCGCCCACCTAAGACTTCAGTGACACCGACCTTGGCGTCACCAAAGACCAATTACTCATGATGATCGAAGACTCAGATGAAATTCAATACAAAGTCATGGAAATTCTAGCTGCCAAAATCAACTAAGGCGGGCGTGTCACGGACGGGAAAGACGAAAGGTTTATCCAGACTTTCGTAGGCATCTTCATATGCCCGCAAATGCTCACGGGCAAGTACTACTTCGATGTGACCAAAAATTACACTGTGCCGCCAGTCGGCACCCAGTCTGACTACAAGGAGTAGATTATTAACCATTTCAACAAAGCGTCGCCTGAGTTGTTCGGCTTGCACGCCAATGCTGACATTGCTACCAACCAGAGCAAGTCTGACAGGTTACTGTTCGAGATTCTAGGCATTCAGCCACGCACGTCAGCTGTCAAAGGCGGGAAATCACAGGAAGATTTGAACGAAGAGAAAGCATTCGCTGTAAAGGCAAAAGTACCCAAAACATTCGACTTAGAGCTGATGGACCGCAAGTTCCCGACCGATTACAACGAATCCATGAACACCGTTATGACTCAAGAATCACAGCGTTAAAATACACTCATTAACAAAATGGCCGACAACCTGACTAAATTCATCGAAGCCAACCGCGGCCGCATTGTGATGACCGACGAACTGGAAATGGTAGGCATCAAGTTGATGAACAACGACGTGCCGCCAAGTTGGACCGAGGAAGCCGGCTGCGGGTTCCTCTCCATCAAACCACTTTCCAATTGGCTGATCGACCTGGAACGCAGAATCGATTTCATGACCAAATGGGAAAATTATGGCACTCCGTATTGCTTCTGGTTCAGTGGGTTCTTTTTCCCGGCTGCATTTTTGACTGGCACAAAGCAGAACTTTGCGAGGAAACATAAAATACCAATTGACAGGATAGTTTTCCAATATGAAATTGTCAATGACAAGTTCGAAATGTCAGATATTACTGAAAAGGCACCAGACGGCTGCTAGGTGCAAGGCTGTTACCTTGAAGGCTGTCGGTAAGACTACGAAAAGGGACATTTAGTAGATAGCAACCCGCGTGAACTCTATACCAAAATGCCGATTGTGTGGCTCAAGCCGGTTGACATAACCGTCTCCACGGAAGTAGAACGCGCAAGCGTCTAAGAATGCCCTGTCTACAAAACATTGGCGCGTTACGGTACTCTCTCAACCACCGGTCACTCCACTAACTTTGTAATGATGATTGACATTCCAAC
>Ga0008459J53047_1007766_pt1 | contig 11176 bp, 21 predicted proteins | sample AOAMet_54_BLW_10_FD_53047 | JGI IMG/M metagenome (IMG submission 53047)
TACTAGTCTAATCTTTACTATATGAATTATATGTACAATCTTGTAGCATTCCAAAAGAATCATGGATTGCTGAAACAAACAAATAAAGAGGTATGCACCAAGTTGGACCCGTGACTTGGAGCGATGCCGTGGCTGCAAGCGCACAAGCTTAAGCAGACAGCGACTTAGTGAACGGGCAAATGACACATTCAGCGAGTTAGGATATCGCGCCACCGGCAGGCCCGGCTGGCGAAAACTTGGCCAAGTTTTCATCTGCGCAAGGTGCAGACGCGATTGTTAAAGCATGGTACGACGAAGTAAACGATGTAGAGACTTAAGACCCTTACAAATGCAAGGATGGCAAAGTGTGCGGCCACTTCACTGCACTAGTGTGGAAAGGAGCCAAAGAAATAGGGTGCGGCTGTGTGACTGCATCTGACGGCAGCCAAATGAGCATCTGCAGATACAAGGCGGGCGACAACATTGACATGGAGGTGCCCAACATGCAAAAACCTGACAATTTCCCCTCACATGTCTTCCCATTGAAAGAAAGAACTGCTGCTGCAGCTGCAGCTGAACCAGAAGTTATGGATCCAAATAAGTTGAACCCAGTCAGTCTGGTAATGTCATTGAATGATGGTCCTTTTAGAAATGCACAATTGAAATTCAGTCTGGAAAGCGCGAGTGTTAGTTTTTCTTAAGAGGGAAAAGCATTTAATATACAAGGTATAGACATCAACCCAATGTTTTCTGATCAAACTTTACTTTCATAAGACAATTAAATCGCATTTTAACAAGGTCTAAATAAAAAATACCCTGATGCTAAATAATCAGATATAACTAACTTTATGGAAACTAATATCAAGAATGCAACTCTTGATGAAAGTTTGCAAGTTGCATCACTAGAGTTTTATTCCTCAAAGAGAGATGACCAAGACATCACATTCCTCACCATGACAATGAAACCTGAACAATTCAAGGAATTGAACAAAAATATCGGCAAAATACTCGACAAGGCACTTAAAGACGAAAGTGTGGACATACGGAACGACGTGCGCATCATGGCTCAGGCATTCCCGTTCAAGGTGGCGGCACGGATCGGCGGTGAAACTTAGACCTCGGACAGTCTAAACATTAGCGATGCAGGGAAAGTAACACTTGTGAATGCCACGGGTGACAACCTGAACTTAATCCCCACTACAGCTAGCTAGGTGCAACACTGCCGCTTTAAGTAGAACGACGTGAACCACCCTGAAGTCAAGTACAAACCGGAGTGCTGCATGCACTTCACCAACTCAATGGGCCAAAACGAATGGATCTGTTCCACACTCGGCGACACCTGTCGGTACCAGATCCTCTCCATCCTCAAGAAGATGAAACTATCCTGCGAGAAAGAAGTCTTCAAACCGCTGGACAATTCACTCGAGTTGCCATCTTTGATTGAACTACCCTCAAAACCATTGAGTCCTGTTTAACCGTTTTAAACAGTTCCGAGGGACAAAGGCAAAACAGGCAATGCCGCATTAACTGCATTTCTAAACAGTCCTCAGGGCAAATTTGACGCCAAGTTTAAGTTGAAGGAGTTATTCTACAACGTGCCAGATGATGAACTGAAGTTTGCAGTGTTTTCAGAGTCTGACTTCAAGAAATAGGGGGACATGGTCGAACCAACTTTCCTGACTGTTGAAACAATGGCTATGAAAGATGGCCGGTTCACGGTGGAATTCAAAGACTCAGACAAGAAGTAGGTGCGCAATCTTGCCAATGCAAGGATATAGAATCACACCGACCCAGACGCACTCGACAACACGCCTGAGGAAGTCAACGGTGCCATTTAAGATGCACTCAATTACTAAAATTAAATCAAAAACAGAGTGCACCACTCTGACATAAACAAACTGAACAAATTCAAGCAAATCATGTTTAGACTCCTAGGTGCACGTGGTATCTAAAACCAAGGTCTCAAGTGTAACATTTCAGAGTTCGAAAACACTATGAACACCAGACAAGAAATCATGATCCTTTGCTTCTGCAACCCACTCAACCTGTCTGGCAAATGCAATGTAGTTGAATTCGACAATGAAGTCTTCACTTCCGAGTTCACAGACCAAACGCGGGCCGCATACTACCACGCCAACATGGCCACCGACATCAGGTTGTTGCGCAACCACACACCGCATGACATCAAATACTGGACATCAGCTGACCCCAAATCCAATGACGAACACAAGGTCCACTAAGACGACAAAGGCGTCAAAAACATTTCCACTAACGTGTATCTATTCGAATTCAAAGACATTGATGACTCACCGCAGGATCCAAACAACAAATGTTTGATTTAGTATAATAACCATGAGGAGGTTAAAACCTTTAAGAACTGGCATGCGGAAACAGGTGAAAAAAGGGAGTGTTGCCACCGGTTCTTCTCGGGATCTGGTACAATCCAACACTAGGTATGCGTACAAGGAGTCTTGTGCACTGCCTGGAATAAAATGCTCATTAAAAAGACAAAGGTGTACTGTTAGGATGCAAAAACAAAGCCAACTGCCCATGACCCCACGCAGTCTGGCCAAAAGTTCCTCACTGACGCTGCCGGCATCTAGGACAAGAATTAAACGCACTAAAACCTGAACTACAACAGCGGCCTGGTGGTTGAGAAGATCAATAAAGTTGTAACCATCGCAGTCCAGGTGGTTGAATTGACAGATGACCTCCTTTACACAGCTAACAATGAAGTGGAACTCAAGTCTAACACATTCCGCCACTTGTACCACGGCGACTTTTAACGGTTTAAGGAGACAATGGCAGGCGTGAAGTACAAAGCAGATGAACCACGGATTATGTTCTTCGAGATATCACCCACCCATGTGCGATTGTTCAATAACCCGAGTGATGATAGCAATAAATTTGAAACAGCGCAAATGCAGTAATTGTGTCAAGATGCATTGTTATGCACGGTAGGAGAGTTCAATAAGTCAACTGTCAAGAACAAGATCAAAAAACAACTTGACGCAGTCTCAAAAAAGCTACCAGGGGTCTTAATACCCCTTTGCAAGGTGTTGTAATTCATCATTGCTACTGAAGGCAAAAGGAAGATATTCTTTGTATGCCCAGCTAATATCAGTACAACTGATGAAATTGAAGAAAAGTAAAAGAAAAAGTTCAAAGCATATCTAGATACACTTAGGTACAACATTGAAGAATTGCAAAAACACATGCCATACACACTTGAAACTTAACCTTTCAAAGTAGCAGTCAAATCTACATCAATTGAATAGCCTGACCCAGTCGAAGTGACATTCAAGGCCCAGGGCATGCTGAAGGCTGATGACCTGGAAAGTATCATGTTATACGACCAAGCCAACTGCCAAGTCGTGGTGGGCATCAAAGACAAACTCAACTGCGTCAACACCTAACTCGACTCCGAAGGCACTTCGGATGTTATGGAACTCTGTGTGAAGAGTTCTTCCGAGCTGCACGCCCAGTACCAAGCTTTACTCCTAGCCAAGAAAATTGGAGTAGATTGTGCAAGGTTCAAAGATAAAAACAACGACCTGGAATCAATCGAGAAAGTAAACCAGGACATAATTAAAAATCTTATGATCAAGAAAGAATCGGTGAATATGATCGACGGAAACAGATATGAAGCATTCGGTAAGAACCCGTCAGACTTGAGACTTCCTCTGATGATCCTGTCTAGTGCACAAGCACCTGCCATTAGCGATGAAGAGACTCAAGATGACGAAGAAAGTGATGACCAGGAAGAGGCTGCAACCGAGACTAACCCCGCCAACCAGAATACTATCAATGTCGAGAAGACTGATATCGCCAAAGGAGTGTTCAGAGGCAAAGCATTTTCAGGAGAATTGTCCAACCAGTATTCCAAAGATGCTGTCGAGTTATTGATGGACCTTAATGATATGACCATCGGTGAAAATATCTCTGAGAAAATAGAGAATATGGTTTGGCCGTGCAGAGAATTAAAAGATCCTTGCACTCCTGCTGATTTCTTCAAATCTAAGGGTTAGGATTCAGTATTTTTATCAGGCAAGAAAACCGAATAAGACAAGTTTAAAAGTGATACAGGTGTTGACAAGGATGACTTGTGTGTGATTATCGCGTTCTGGCAGAACAGAATTTTCCCAGTGTGCTTTACATCGGAAGGAACTAAAGCAGACTTTGTTGCTATTGTTATTAAAAATTTTAATAGCAAAATGGAAACGAGAAAGATAAATCCTTTGGAGATTAACAAGAAACCATAAGATGAATAAATTTTCCCTGCAAAAGTTCTCATCAATGGGATTATAACATCAGATGAATTAAAAGTAAAAAAGACAGGTATTTTGAAGGCTAATGGTGCAGTTTTGATCGATTAGACAAAAATACAAGACAATTGTTCATAATATTACCGCTATGGAAAAGAAAAACAACCAGAAGTTCTTTCTCAAATCGATTTCAAATGCTGCATGAAATTCAAATACGATACAAATGCCGAGTTTGTCAACGTTTGTATAGACCATGAATTTAGATGCCAATCTTAGCTCAAGTGGTTCATTAAGAACTCGCACTTCTTCTGTTCGGTCACTCAGGACACAACAACCTTTGAGCAGATGCCGATGGATCCTTCCATTGGCGACATCATTGTGGCAGCCAATGCAGCCCCAGTCGTGGCTGCGGCCAACAACCCCACTTTGAACCTCAAGTCCAACCCACTCCAAACAGGCCTTGACGCAGCGCAGATCAAAGCAGACCGCACAGGAGACTGGGCCTTCCATTTCTTCAAACAAACGGCTGCACAGCCAGGCAACATCCTCGAACCCGAGAAGTGCAAGAAGGTCGACGGGGTGCACTTCTTTGACTTCGTGCGAGGGTGGTACTTCGACAGCAAGGAAGGAGAAAGTATGGTTTCATCCTCGCCGCAGCTGTTGCGCGTGCACGATGATGACATCTGCCTGTGTCCGCAGTGCAGAGAAGGGTTCGACGGCCCTGACTAGAAGGATGAGACTTGCACTTGCTGGAAAGTGCACAACATGATTTTCAAGTGCAGTCAGAAGTAAGATGTCTGTACATACAATCAGTTCACGGCCAAACTCGGCAACTACAGGGAGTACTTCAAAGAAAAAATGTTAGTCAAAATGGGCATCACATCAGATCCAAATAGTATCTTGAAAGAGAATTGCCTCTTTTTACAATTCCAAAATATGTACAAGTTTAAGGAAATGTTCCTGTGTACATTTGGTGCAAAAGCAACAGAGGAAGCTGTTAAGCTAAAAAAACTTTTAAATAATAGTTAACCTAAAGTTACTGACAATAGCCAAGTTCATTTTGAGCGTCCATTGCTTGCAGACAAAGCAGAGTCTAATTTATTGATCTAAAACAAGACTGATAGAGCTATGATCTACAAAGGCAAAGTCCTCCTTGACTCTACACAAGTTGTAAAGAATCCTAATAACGCAGACATATTAATTAAATACAAAGAGATAAAATCATGCAGTATTAACTTTAAAAACCAAATCTAGCCTAACTTGAATGATTTTGCTGAAGTTCCATGGGCAGCATGCTGCTTTTCATTCGTGTACAATGACAACGGAACGGAGAAGAACTACTTTGTGTGCCACAGAGATCCTTACGCCTGCATTGTACCATCTCGCCGAATCATGTACAAAATGCGCTCTAAGTGCAAAGCTGAGTTTGGTATGTCTATCAGAGAATAGTTCAATTAATCCCTCTCAGATTACACCAAAGGTTTCTGGAGAAGCTGGGCTTAAGTCTTAGACTCAACTGAATACGATGACCCAGCCACTATCCCTGCAACCATATCCCCAGTCTAAGTTGAAATTGACAAAGGACGTGAAATCAGTCTAATTACCAACGTGGTTGAATTTATGAAAGCAGAAGAAAATGAGACAGATACAAACGTACACGTGAGCAAGAAAATCAATTTCAAATAGCTGGAGATCAACACCGGCACATACCACCCACTCACCCCGACCGAGTACGAAATCTGGAATACCAACAAGAGGAAGATGGAGTCAGATGCAGGTGAAATCACTAGACTCAATGGCGTACTGGACACACTCAGTGCTGCAGTTGCAAAGCTCAAAGAGTACTACAAAGATCCCGAAAATTGTTTTGTGGTCGACCAGGTGTTGTTCGACCAAGGCACAGACCGCACATTCCTTATCTTCTGTCCGTACATTGCCAGTCCAGTGAACATGTACAAGTTCAAGTGGTCGTTCACTATTGCGTATAATTAATTCATGATCAACTCAGACCAATACATGTTTGGACCAGCCAGCGACAAGGATCCTGAACTTGTCTTAATTAAGTCACCTACCATGCTTGAGAAGGAACCAACTTATGTTAAATTCATGATGACCGACAAGAAGCTAGTTAAAGTAGACGGAGGAACCGAGGTGTTAGATGTAACGTCTAATATTGAAGATAACGTTCCAGGCACTGATGATTTCGCTCAAATGTGCAAGATGAAAATCAGGGATTTGGAGGTGCCGGAAGAATTCCTGAGCGCAGGGTTCAAATTCGAGTCATACTGTTGTGTTATGTTCAAAACTAAGTACACACTCGCAAGCGGGGAGTCGTTACTTGGTGCAACCACTATGTGTAATGTGGATAAACCAAGATGCTGGTACAGTATCAGGAAGTTTGCACGGTTGTTAAGGAGGGAGTGTCTGAATGCCAAGTTGACTCCGCTAGGCAAAGCCGCTGAAGGACTCCAATCAGAAAAATACTCAAGTGGCACTGCAGCTGCGGCAGCAACACCAGCTGCTACTTTTAATACTTATGATGCGGACTATGTTAAATCAGCTACTGAATTAAAGACAGTGTGTGCTGTGTAAATGATATCTGCAGCGAACGCAACAATCACAACAGTGAAGTACAAATTGCACATCACTCAAGTCAATAACCAATGGAAAATGGTTTTCGACGACCCTGCCAATGCAATAACCGACGCCACTATCAAAGAAAACTAAACTATCTCTCTGGATAACTTCCATTAAGCCTGCAAAACGAAGAAGATGTGCTGCAACATCAAAGAGTAATCTAAAATCATGTCTGCTTCTTCCAGTGAAGCAAATATTACTCTATAGAATACTTTTGTCACTACATTCAAAAGTAAGATTGGGAACGACGGCTTTGACCCAGACATATTCAAACATGCAATAATCCTACAGTCTAAAAGACACGCCACTCACTCCTCCAAGACTTTCATGTTTGCGCCGGCCAACAAAGACAAACTGGCTGAAATAGAGGCATTCATCAACGAAAAATACATGGCATCGCAAATAGGTGCAATCCGCGACAAGATTTGGAAAAATGTAAATGCAATTGGATTAACTCCCAAAGACAAAATTCCGGCTATGTACTTCGAAGTTATTGGAGGCAAAGGAACCAAATTAGCCAATATTTCAGAAGTTGATGTTCAAGCAGACGGTATATACAACAAAGTGACGGGCGACAATAAAATACCGTTCAAGCAAGTCCAGGATCAGAACAGGGTATGTAAAATCGAATTCAATAAAGCCACATCTCTTGACTTGACTACCCTAGTCGACGGCATTCGTGAGAAATTGTGCTGCATCAACATCACGATGGATGGTAAAAATGCTCACCTGTGTGCACAAAATAGCGAGAGGTGCCAGCACTAGGCCAACAAGATTGTCAAGACTGCGGTTTCCAAATGCAATGGATTCAAAGACGCCGTTGAGAAGCTGAAGAAGTACAAAGAAGCCCATCCAGTAGTCACATATGATTAGTTAGCATTTGACACAGCGAAGGCCATGAAGGATAAATACTAGTCATAGATGAGTCTCGAGTTCAAGACCGAAACTGTCAAGTCTGGTGTCTCATAGGAAGGGTAAGTGTATGTATTGAACCTAGCCACTGCTACCATGAATGCCGAGCATGCACGTCTATGGATGAACACAGGACCTGATGCAGTTGAATAATGGTACGACAAAGAAATGAAACACATGCACATCAACCACAATATTAAGACATTCAAACCGCAGTGCGACATCATCTGCACTACGGATGAATGGCAGACACACATCTTAGCAGAGATGACTGAAGACCTCAAAATCAACAACGGTGGTTTGGTAAATTTCAAATACAAACTCATGCAAGTCATGCTCAAGCGCATGGAAATCTACAACACCAAAATAACAGGCGACAAACTGCTCACCGACTCAACGAGCAAAGGTCATAATTGTGCAATTTTGACATTCCAAGATATTGGCACATAAATGACATATGAGTATTACGTGTGTACAGATGACATCAAGGCACTTAGGGAGGCATTACGGAAGAATGTCAAAAACAAGTCTAAGGAAGGTTCAACTGATCCTATCAACATTCGCAAGCATTTCAACGAATATTTTTTGGAAACGGAAATTGTACATATGAAATTGAACAGAATGTCTAAAGCGCTAAAATTCGACGAAAACGGACTTTATGTTGAGTAACCGGATAAAAGAGATTAAGTTATCGAGTATTCAGGAGTTAACAGAGGTGCTAGACACGAGGCATGTCCAATCTGGTTCCAGGTGGTCGAAAAACATCTAGCCACTGACAATGCAACCCAGAATCCAGAATGCTGCTTCAAAACTGCATATAACAACAAAGTCACTACCGTCTGCGCAGACCAAGATAAGTAAGGAGACACTTGTCATCTAGTCAAGATGCGTACTGTCGTGACCATGAAGAATCATTGTGTAGCCAAGGTTGAGAAGATGGCCGCAGCTGCAGCCGCAGCCGCAGCAGGTGGCGGCAAAGCAGGCGGCTTCAACCCGCTGGTGCCCAACCCAGCCTCAGGCGGATTCATTGGTGACATCCACATTGGCAAATTTGACGACTTGCTGAACGTATTTGACCCTAAAGCCACCAGAAGGTTTATTGCATCCCCTCGAACTATTTCATTCAGTTAAGACTACAACGGGAAAGCGTTGATCAAAGAGTTTGAAAGTAGTGCAGTTGATGTCATGACATACGCAGAGGCGGACAAATAGTTGGGCGGTGATCAACTCGCTAATTTCCAAGGATTCGCTGCTGTTATGCTCCAGAAGATGAATTCTAGCAGGGATACATTTGAAAGACCTAAATTAGAGGCAAAAGACTGTATTCTTCTAAGATAACTCAGTAAAGAAACATACAACATTGAAAATTTCTTCCTGTGTCCTAATGATGTTAAGAATACAAAAATACTTGAGATGGGTATAAAAGATTCGATTTAAATGAGTGTAGCCACGGCTAAACATTAAGAGGGAATGCCAGAACTGATGGAGGGTGAAAAATTCACAATTTCAGTCAATGGGCTGGAAGAAGGGGAAGCTGAAATCAAAAATAACAAGCTGAAATGGAAGTTGAACGGCGAGGATGTAGTTGATCCGGGGGCGCTGGAAACCAAACGCGGGCGAAAATGTGCGGTGTGGTACAACTAGCTCTAAGTGAACAATGGGCTCGATGGGAATTGTTGCTTCGCGGTAGTCACCGGGGGCGTTGAAAGACTCATTTGTGAGGTGTCAAGCTTCTGCATCGTCAAGGCCATGAAAATGCTCAAGAAAGTGCACGGGGATTGTCTAGGTGGGGATGCTGCTGAAGGTGGTTTCAAACCAAAGTACACGCCCACCCGCCCGTTGTACAAGAACGCAACCACTAAGAACTACGGATGGGATAAATTTTTAGCTTACAAGGATCCAGTTGCTGCTGCTCAAGCACAGGCAGCACAAGCTGCAGCCGCCGCAGGCGGAGCAGCCGCTGCCGCTGGATCTGCAGCTGCAGCTGCAGCAGGAGCAGCTTCACTGACACCAGCAGAGGCCAAGAAAGCCGAAGAGGCCAAGAAAGCCGAAGAGGCACTGAAGCAGTCGCATGACCCTCGCGTCGACCGCCACATGGAAGGCAAGTGGCGCAGTAAGATATGGTATTAACAAATTGAAGACATGAAAAACGAAATAAAGCCTGAAAAGCTGGTAGTTTTGGAAATAATGGACCGCATTTTCACCGTTAAACCAGAAGTCATTTCACCGGCCAGTGAATTCATTGAAAGTACAATGACTAGTATGTGGAAACCGGACTGTTCAGGTTCAACAGCGTGTCTGGCAAACGCTTTCATCGAAATGTACAAACCGGCCAAAGAGAAAATGATGGACGACAAAATCAACAAGTAATTACAATGGCTAGAATTGAAAGGCGAAGAACATAAACACGAGCTAACTGACTGCATAGTGGTCCAATTCTACACCTCATTGCTCTCAATGCAAAAGAGAGTTCAAGGTGAAGAGGGAGGTAACGGCATCACAGCCTCTCTCATTTGCCCAGAATTGAAGGATGATACCGAGAAGATCCAGAAAGCATTCTTGCATGCATTTAACAATGCCATGTATATGATCGACCCTACCAAAGATTTACCCGAAGTAGAGGATGCTAGGGAATTCAATATGGATGTTTGGAGGGGAGGTGATAAATACGACGAATGCAAGGTCAAGTTAACTGAAAATGCAATTGGGGTTGAGGGGCCTGAGAAATTCGAAATTATGTACGATAGTATTTTAAGTTGTAAGCTGATTTATGCATTGAAAAAAGAGGAAATTCCAGATACTGACTATAAAAATAAAGCAGGAGCAGATTTCTAATTAGCTAATGCTGAGCAACAGGGAGATTGTTGTGTATTCTTCAAGACCGTAGAAGAAGTAGAAGTGGATGGAGAAAAACAGAAAATACTTAATAACATGTACTTGTGCAGTAGAGATGAACTCAGGTGCATGTACAATGCACTTCTGGTGGCCAAAGAAGCTCAAAACGGTTGCGAGGAGGCAGTGAACAAGTAGCTGTCCGAACACTCAGGAGACCCGGCATGGCGTGCACAAACCGACAAGACATCACTCAGTGCAACCCACAATGAAAACCCAATTGGGTACAAGTGGGTTGAAGACGAAGGCTGGGTCAGTCTTGATGATAAAAATGCACCCGATGCACCCGGACCACTCGACATCAACTTTTGCCATGACGCGCGCAGATTCAGACAAGGAGGTTGGCGAAAGTTCTTACATGGAGAAATCAATCAGTTATGTATTTGAAATGAAAAGTTAAATAAAATATGGAGGTTTAATTTTTAATTATTAGTTAAATAAGTGTTAAGATAATGATATTAAATAAGTTAAAAGTAATAGGATAAAATAAT
>Ga0008459J53047_1007692_pt1 | contig 9102 bp, 15 predicted proteins | sample AOAMet_54_BLW_10_FD_53047 | JGI IMG/M metagenome (IMG submission 53047)
ATACAGATAATGATCTTTAAAAAATTGATTTTACAGAATATGACAAATTGTAAGTCGAAATTAAAAAAGTATTGATACAGCAAGACCCAAAATTATCACAAATTCTAACGGATATAATATCGGAGGAGAGGAACCTCGCTAATTCCAGATTATCGCATGCTCAAGAGCGATTCAAGTCAACAGTAAAAGATGTTGACGAACTTGTAGCCCACCTTGAAGAGTCTGATAAAACCATTGCATCTCTGAAAGAAGATGTTATGAACAAGGACGTATTCATCGAAAATCTTGAATCGAATGTCAAAGAAATGGCAGATTTAAAGTTTAAATAAGACAAGATTGAAAGCAGTTAATTTGAAATTAAATTAGACCTCGGCAACATGAGCAACAAATATGAGGATCTAAAAAATAAAAGCTAATTAGAATCTAAAAAGTAGGATGCTGATATATGCAACTAGCAATCCCAAATGTCCAGTTTAAACCACGAAATAGAGTGGAAAACACAAGAGATAAGTCAACTCAGTAAGAAGATTGAACGCAATGATGAGCTTATCGGCCACACCAGGGCCATCAACTCCGAAAAGGAATCTATTATTGAAGATTTAAGAAATCAATTGTTGAGGAAGAGTGAGTTATAAGAAAAGTTATACTCAGAAAATATCTGCGAAAAAAATATTATTGAAATATTTAATAGTTTGAAGAAACAAAATGAGTTGTTGCTTGAGAAAGTAAATATTTAAGATTCAAAGATCAATCAATTACTTGAGTCACAGGGCAATAAAAATATTTCTATTTTTGGCAATAACAATACAAACAAGAATCAGAATAAATCCAATTATCAAGTTCTGTTATCTGAGAGATCTTAAAATGACTTAAGACTTCTTAAGTTTGAAGATTTACTGAAAAACGAAGGCAATGACAAATCGCTTGAGTCACTGCACCACCTGACAAATGAAATTGAAAAACAAGTAACCGAACTCAAAGAGTCAGACTTCGATCATAAGTTAAAGACCAGCATTAACAATTATGAAAAAACCATACAGAATCTTAATGAGTCAAATACTGACTTAAATCTTCGATAAAATGATCAAATCAACAAATGCAAAAATTTGCAAAAAAGGATAGAGTCTATTATGCACGAAAACAAAGAGTTAAAGGAGGAAATTAATGAGATTGAACCAGTTTTGGACAAAATCAGTGGGTATAACGAAAAACTAACGCAAGGCGAAAAGGATTCTGTTATCTCCAAGATGAGTAAGAAAATGACCTCATTGAGGGAAAGTAAAGACCAGTTGAGTGAGACTGTGGCCAAATTGGAAAAACAAGTATATGATTTAAGCAAACAATAAGCAGTTGAACTTGACAAACTAAGAAACGAGAACGAAAATTTAAATGGTTAAATTAACCAATATAAAAAGTTGATCAACAATAATATTGATTTAAAGAAAAATTAAGATTATGATGTATTCATGAGATCTTAAAATGATTCTAACATTCCTACTAATGAGAATGATAAAACTGATGATAATTTGTATAATAAAAATGATACCTCTAAAAACAATAACAAAACTATAAATAATAAGGATCCTAATCAACATAAAACAGATTTAGATGACCAGGAAAAAGACATACTAATTCTTGAACTTCAAGATGACTTGTTCCGTTCGGAAAAGGATAAGAATGAACTATACCTCAGATTAAACAAGAAAATAACTGATCAAGAATTAAAAATAAGCGAACTAAAAGGTAGAATCCAAAAAGAGATCGGAATCTATGACGAATGCAAAAATGCATTTGATGACTCAATAAGGAAAATGTCAGTATCAAATCCATCAAATGCTGACTTTTTAAAAATGAGAAAGGAAAATGAAAAAATTAATTCAGAAAATAAAAGGTTAATTTGTGACCTTGATAACGCTCAAAAGGTAGCAAATGAGTAAAGAAATACAATTAAAGAACATGAAAAGCAAATAAAAGAATTAAGCGATATGAATAGTAGTCTTAAAATCGATGAAAAATAAGATGGCAGACTCACAGCATCACTGCGCAACTCAACCTCTTCTTAAAACAATAACAAAACAAAGGATGCCAATGAAGTGGACTTATATCAGAAGATGTAGACTCGCATCAGCAAGATCAAAGAAGAGAAATCTTACATAGAACAATTGCTTGTTAAAGCCAAGAAAGACTATGACGCTCTCAATGAAGTCTGTATCAACTTGCGCTGTCATGTCGATGCGCGCAAAGGCGACAAAAAAGTGAGATTTAGTGATACTGATGATGTAAAGTATATTTCACCTACAAAGGACGCAAGAATTGGTCATACCAAAGACAAAAAGAATCCCAATCATCATGATAGCAATAGGTCAAAGGCATATGAAAAAGAGTAATCTAAAAGTTAATAATTGGTGGGAGAGGATATAAGAGCAGAGGTTTCACTCAGTCTGAACGAAACTAATATTGACAGGATTAATAATTTGACAAAAGAATTGGTACGCTATCAGAATCTGTAGTAAGAAACTGTTAAGAAATTGCACAATTTAAAGGAGGAGTACATTATGAAGTCAGAAGAGGAGTACAACTCGTAAAGAGAGCAAATCAACTATAAAGAAAAAGAGTTGTTATTCGTCAAAAGTCAGGTTAGTGACAGGGATTCAACAATTACAGATCATGAAAAAACAATATCAGACTGCAGATCAGAAATAAACAAAATAGTCGAGAAACTAGATAATTCGCAAAAAACAAATGACGAACTCGAGTATAACATGAATTTACTTCGTCAAGAGTCCGAAGAAAAGATAATAAGTGCTAACAACGATCTATTTAACTCACAAACTTTACTGAAAGAACGGGGGAAACAACTCGAAGAATTAATGAAAACAATTGATGTACTTAAATCAGAGGGCCATGTGCGCGACAGTATTGACGTATCTCAGAGCATGAGCATAAGACAGTCAATTGAATCCGCCAAACTCATTAATTTTGCAACTCTAGACCAGGACAAACTAATCACTCATTTGTAAAACATGTCTGCCGAAGTGTGTGCTTTCAGTCGCATTGAAGGCAACTACGAAAGAAGGTTGCATGAATCTCAAAGTCAACTCGAGAAACTACAGAATGATTTCCTAAGGGTCAAAGCAATTAGTGACAGAACCACCAAACAAAACAACAGTCTTGAACGCCAGTTAATCAATGTAACCGAAGAAAACAAAGAAATGAAAGGTAAGGTTGAAGAATCTGAAGGAGTTATGCGCCGACATATGGACAAGATTAAAGAACTATGTGTGATTCTCGATAAACTGACAGAGGAAAATAACCATTTGAGAATTGAAAACGAGAATCTCTCCAAAGGTTACAAGCAACACGTTGAATCCAAAATCAACCAGCTCGATAACAAGTTGGAGAATTAACTGATGAAGATGGAAGAAGCAACTGAGAATGTGACCAAGTTGATTACCAAAGAACGTGACTCCGAATTGGACTTCATGATTAAGAATTTGACGAGTGTGATTAAACAGACAACCCCGGATAAAAATGACTGCACATGGTTGGTTAATATTACGGCTCAGCTTACCGACATAATTTCAAAGACTGATAAGAAGAACTTTTCATTAGGTCTAAGTAATCGTTTATTGAAGCAGGAACTTGAGATTTTAAGGAATAGTAGTAGTATATTTAACTCTAAGCTTTACACTAATTATGAAATGAATCTCAAAAAACTCAAAATGCTAAACGAAAATATGGAGTCAAGGAGTGAGGCAACACATAGTTAATCTAAAAACTTACTTGATATAATGTCACGGCAGATACAGAAATATAAAAACGACATGTCCAAATTCCAAGTTCAAATTTCAGTTCTCGAGAAGCAGAAAACTTCTTTTGAAATGAAACAAAAAGAACTCAGCAGTAAAGTTGAAGAGTTAAACAGTGTCAACGATGAACTAAAAATCACCAATCCATATTTGCACAAACACCTCAAAGCACAAATATCTCAGGACTTCGAAGAACTGCTACACGAAAAAGACAAAGAAATCAAAGAATGGGTAGATTCGAAAATGCTCAGTAGTCTCAACATGCAGAAGAACGATCAGTGGCGGGGGTTGAAGGAGGACTTCGTGAACATCACCAAGGAGTAATTGTCACTTAAACTACATAATCAGAACATCAACTCGAAATACTGTGCTATTTCCGAAGAATTGGACAAACTTAACTTAGCTTTCAAGGGACTGAAGACAATGTCTGAACAGAACACGCAAAGGAGTGCGTATGAATCACCTTACCACAGTCAAAATGTGTCTAACCATAATGACTCATAGTTAAAAGAGTTAAATGAATATAGGGATAAGGTGTTTGAGCTTGAACAAATGCTGGCAGAATATTTAAAAGAGAAAGAAATGAACAAGAAATACAAATTGACGGAAAACGAGTTAGACCATCTTGATTTTGACAATAACAACAGTACTTAAGGCATGGAATCAGAATCATTAAAGAACCAAATTGCATTAATTACAGAAGATTACGACAATTAGAGAAAACAAACTGAAAATAAAATCAATCTGATGAAACTCGATTAGGATAATGAAATTGAAGAATTGAGATCAAAAATGAGTGAGGAAACTGCATCTATGATGAAACTTTAAAATGAAGATCCTAAAATTCTCAAAACGCAAATTAACAATTTAAAAGCTGATGTAAAATCACTACAATCAGAATTAAAACAAACTCACTCCAAAGCATCAGAGTCGGCAAACAAAAATGAAAATGCAGAAGCACGTTGTCTATATCTCAGTTCAGAATTGGAGAAATACAAAAGCGGAATCAAAGACTTTAAAGATATAGTTAGTCTGTGCGAGAAAGAAGATAAAGAAAGCAAACAATCAAACTTAGGCATGCACAAATTGACCCCTAAAAATGCAAAATCTAAAAGAGATCATAGTGAAAACAAAAACCCTAAAGATAAAACCATATTTTCTAAACTACCCCGAATGCTTATTGACAAAATGCTGTTCATAACCAACCGCAGCAACAAACTTGAAGAATGCATGGATGTATTGAAAAATAAGTGTACAGACCAGAATGAAACAATCCATGCACTCAAAAAGGAAGTCACTGAATCACGAAGCAGGATCAAGTACAGTCCATCACGTCTGGAGTCTAAGTAAAGTCAGAAAGATAACATAGCAGATAGTAACAGTAACATTGACGAGTTCGCGTAACAAGCAAAAATCAATGAACTCGAAAATCAGCTGGAAGAACTCAAACTGAACGTGATCATCAAAGAATAGGATGATATTGTGGACCCGAGTAAGTTAGAGTTTAACCAAAGGCAGGAATCATTCTATCTCGAGTCGTGCATGGTCTTGATCGAAATGTTGCAAGCGTATGAGTCAGTAAAGTACGATGACATCCCTCTGGAAAAATTCGAGAACTTCCATGTAAACAGGGTTCAGCGTAAATTGATAAATTGCTTCTCAGTTGCATTCACTGAACGGCAGAGCGAACAAGGACTCATCACAGATGTGCAGCACATTATCAAACATGCAGAAAGCAACGACGAGTAGGTCTAACTTGCAGTGGCCAACCGGCTCATTTCAGACTTAAACAGCACATGGTCGCGTATTTTGGAAGATAGTAAAGCGTTCAACGTAGAAGACCGTGTGCTCCTCAAAAACAGTATCCAGCAACTCAACAAATCCATACACTGGTGCAATGGCACCGTCAATAGTATTGCAAACATCCTCTAGCTGGCCAACAGTGACATTCGCAACATGAGGCCGCAGGTTATTGAAGAAGCAGGTGTAGATCTTGAGGACGAAGAACAGATGCACGTGTTTGAGGGGTTGAGGAGGACAATTGACCGCCAGAAAGAGAAGATAATGCAAGGCGACAAATACAGAGAAGTATTAGAAGCAGAGTTGCAGCAGGTTCAAGAGACTTTGACTAAAGAAAATGATCACTTGAAGGGCAAAATAAGTGAAGTCTATGAAATTCAAAAGAGTTTGAAGAATAAATTCGACTCGAATGTTGACACTTTGGAGGAACTGCAAAAACGTGACGAAGACCACAATGTGGAGTTGCGAAGTTACAAAGACAAGATACAGTATGCTGCGGAACACATCGATGCACTCGAGCATCAAATTGAAGAGAAGAAACAAGAGGCTGACGATTTAAAGCAAACCATTTTAGAAACCGAACAGAAATTCTCTGAAAGGGAACAATCTATTCTTGAGAAAATAGAGCTGCAGGCTGATGAAATGCGAAAAACAGATACCAATTCTTTAGGGAAAGAAGATTTGATAATTGCGCAAAAGGAAAAAATCTCACATTTAAACGAAAAATTAACCCTAACATCTAAAAATCTCGAAGACTACAAAATAAAGTTAGAAATCAACGTCAAAAAAGCAAATGAAGCGGACTCATTACTCGAGGCTCAAGAAGGCAGATTCAAAGTGGATATGGACAACATTCTGACCAAAGTAGAAAAGTATAAGCAAGACTACAACAAACTCAAATATGACTAAGACAACCTACAGGATATGTAGAATTCAGTCAAAGACCGCAAGTCAAACAACAGTTTCGCCAGAGAAAAGAAGTACATTTCGCCCTCTAAAAAGGGTTTGAACAATTCATATATGCGCTCAAACCGTAGTAACCGCGAAATTGACTTATCCAACCAGTTCAACAATGATGAGGTCAAGTCAGAGATACAGCAGCTTAGCAAGATATTGGAGGAACAGAAAGCTACCATATTACATCTTCAGGAAAATGCAAACAAGAATAAAAATGAGCAAATGATAAACTAAGATCTAGAAACGTTCAGAGCACAGACTGAGCAAGTTGAAAACGAAGTCAGAGAACTCCAAGAAAAGAATGTACACCTGGATCTGAAAGTGCAAAGTTTGGAACATGACAAAATCGACTTGCAAGACGAACTTAAAACCAGAGAACTCGATTTAACAAAGGCGAAACTTCAAGTTGAGAAAATGCGCAACGAAGTAGACACCCTAAAAGTGTTTGAAATAAAAATGGACGAATTGACAGGCGATTGCAAGGACATCACCTTTAGGCTTAATCAAGCCAGAGCTAAGAATGAAAAAGACAGTTTAAGTATCAATGAATACAAGAAACAACTCTAGAATGCAGATTTAGAGTGCAAGGAGTTGCGAGCCAAAGTTGATGACTTAAACCGTGCACTGGACGTACATGATGAACATAAACTGTAGGATCTCAAACAAGTCAAGGAGCAGTACGAAGAGAGCAGATACAGATGGTCGTTGGAAAGAGAAGAATTGCTCAAGATGATCGACAAACTCAAAAACAAGTAGTTGTTGCTCATACGTGAACTAAAAAGAGACTACAAACTTGACGGGACTACCACCACATTCAACGATATCTGTGATCTCTTTGACTTTATTAAAGATTTATGCTCAAGAGAGTGCATTAATAAAGATGATAAAGACAAAAAAGTTATTAATCGAAAACCTTCGTCAACCAGTACTTTGAAGTCTAAGGGAAAAGTTACAAATATATCTTCACATAATAACAAAGAAAATCTCAAAGAAAAAGAAAATAAAGATTAATCTAACCATAACTCGCAATTTGTTTTCAAGTGCGAGTTTCCGACTGAATAAAAGGCAGCCAAAGAATTCGAAGAGATAAACATTAAATAGAGAGACAGAGTCAGCATGCTTGAATTAGCAATGCAAGACAAAGATATTGAAGTGGATGATCTTAAAACAAGGATTGACGTCATATGCCTGGATATGAAACAAGAAAAGAATTCACATGAGAAAAAGGTGGAGGAACTCAAAATGGAAATTAAACAAGCTCAAGCTAGAGTTAACGAAGCCAAGAGACATGCTGGTGAATTACAGGCTACGCTTGTTTCACCAACCGATTAAAAGTTTAGGCAAGAAGAAATCACTACCAAAGCAGAAGAAATAAGCAGACTTAAGCTGGAAATACGTCGACTTAACGACTCCTTAAATAATTATAAAAATGAAAAGCTAGACATGGTCAAAAAAATCACTGCTATGGAAGAAGCATAACAGAATTCCAGCAAAAGTAGTGAAGAAACCAATAAATTGCGCGCTGAAATCTTGAGGAAGGAGAAAAGCATTCACACTCTGAGGATGAATATCGAGGAGTTGAAAACAGACCGTGATTTGTGTTCGGAGCAGGTCAAAACACTTCATGACAAACTGAAACACACCAAAGCGGACCTAGAACGCAAAGACAAGGTAGTCTACGAATGGAAGGGCAAGTACGACAACTTACTTGAAAAGTCAAGCTTTGAATTGACCGACGCTGATGCTGCCCAAAAGTTAACCGAAAAACTCAATGACAAAATCAAGAAACAGAAGGCCGAAATGGACCGCAAGGATGCAACTATTGAAATGTTCAAATCCAGAGTCAAATCAAGTGAAGACGAGACTAAAGAATTTGAGCAAGACGTCAAAGAAAAACAATTAGGGCTTACCAAGGATCTCCATGCTTTGAATAAGAAAACTGAAAATTAATTAAAGAAACTTAGAAAAGCGGAGATTTCTAATACCAGTATGAAATCAATCATCCTAACCGTATATAAACACTTGTCTGAAAAGTGCTCTGAATAGAACAAGTCACTCGACATGCAACTTAAATTCAACCATTCCGAGGCTATGAAACTGCTTGATCTCAGTGAGAACGAACTGGACATGTTTATCAACACCTCAACGGATAATACTAAAGATTGCGCTCTCGTGCGGTTACTCGACATGGAAGACATAGAAACAGAAGAGATCATCAAGATCATCTTAGATTACGTGAATAAGATGGTCACGAATGAACTCAAGAGTTCATCATCAATAATACACCATGAAATTGAAAGTGTCATTCCAGACAGACATAAGATAGACTCCAGAGGAGGAGTAAAAAAGAAGTATGAAGATTAAATCAATCAGTTGAAGTTAAAATGATATGTTAAAAAGGTTATCAAAAGGATATTAATTAATATGGTAAGAGTAAATTCAAAAAAATTTAAAGGATAATAAGAGTATATCTTATAATAAATATTTGATTGTAAAGAATTTAAAGAGAAAATAAACAAGATTTTTGTAATTAAAA
>Ga0008459J53047_1018853_pt1 | contig 9043 bp, 2 predicted proteins | sample AOAMet_54_BLW_10_FD_53047 | JGI IMG/M metagenome (IMG submission 53047)
GTTTAACCGCGACACCCGGCAATCATACATATTCATTGCAGATTTTGTTCTGCTCTTATACACACATTTTTAGACGTGATGAATAGGGGTAGAACCCCCTAATCACATTTGCTGAAAATGTATTAAGAGACCTATAGAATAAGCAAACGCTTAATCTATAGATTACAATAATGTAAATTAATATGATATTTAGTCACCACTCCGGAAATTAACCATTTCCAAGTGATGACCGTATGAACGAAATAGTTGTGGCTACTATTTCTTACGTTTATGCCGTCACCCAGAAGAGTCAACTTCTCTCAAATCAACCAACAATTTTTAGCTCCTGGTCAAACAGGATACTGCTCACGTAATAAGTATTTATACTGAAGCTACGAGAACTATGATCGTAATCAACGATTTTTGTCTGGGAAGACATATAAACATCCAAATTAGGTTCTTCATCCCTCTCTAAGAAATTGAAGCGTCGTACGATTCTGATACGAAAACTCAGAAATCAACTTCATCGACATTTTGCGCTATGTCTGTGACAAATATGTAGTTGAGCTACACATGTTACCATAATGGGTAACAACACGCTGTTGATAGTGAAAAATTTTACTACACGAGTACTCGAACTTACACCTTGGCTGGCAGTTAAAACTGTTTAGGTGTTCCAGGAAAAAGGTCGCACTGGACCTTTCCTGGAGTATGATGTACGATATGGAGCTGTATCACAATCTTTTGATTGTGCGAGACAGTACTCTTACGTTTAATAATAACTATTGTTATAACTGGCTACATTTTATTTACAACATTGGTCGATGTTGTTAGATTTGTAGTGCGTGGCTTGTTTAACCGTTCCAAAAGCTTGAGGAACGACTTTTCGAGCAAAATTTTTAGACCATTACCGGCGCTGGGGTTTGGGTTAATAGCCCCCCCAGCATCGTAAAGCAAGAAATTACCGAAAGCCTACTAAGAAATCAGTTTCTTTATATTGTAGAGGAATCTAGTTGTGATGAACAACTTCCACCTTTGCAATTACCCGAATTATATTTGGCACTTTTTGCCCTTATTTGTTTTGCTATTTTATCTTATTATTTAGCGTTAACAAGACGTCTTCTTCTGTTGAAATTTAATGGTAGAAGTATTATTTTTATTTTATTTTTAACTTATGGAAGATGGAACTATATGTGGGGTACCTTTCACAAGGGATACATCGCTATCCATTCACTTGTATTATTTAGGTACCTACTTGATTGGTCCTTTGGAGTTAGCCAAAGTGGATATGGCAAGAGCAAGTACGAAGCTCGCCTTAGGAATGACAAGAAGGCTCGTGATCGTAAAGATCGCGCGCGGCGAGACAAGGAGGCTCGCAAACGAGAGGCAGAAGAGAGGAGACATATCTATAATATGAATCGTCCTCTTCAGTCTCAATTTGGCATTAAGGAAGCCATAAATTTTACGCTAGATGCACCCGATTGGGTTACCGATAATTTCGGAACCTGTTGGCTGATGTTCCGTGAAATTGCTACTGATTTTAACTTTTCTACACCCGATTTTTCTTTACCTGATTTAAATTCTTCTACTTTTGAAAAGTATTGGATTTTATTCAAGGAAAGTGAAGTCTTTGCCGAATTTTACTATCTCCTTCGTATGATGATCACATTGGGATTTTTGAAGAAAATAAACATTTCTTTTAAAGGAATGTCTTTCTTCGTTTCTGAACCTTTGCGTCAAGAAGTCACTGTTACGCAATTGTTTGAGAAAACTTTACTTTTTGGTAAGTTGCTCTTATCTAAAGCGATGCTAATTTTCCAAACTGGAGACATTGATTTGTTTTTCCAGTCGGAAGTTAAAAATGCTTATGATGATGAGTTCACTTTTATTAAATCCCAAAAAACTCGTGTCGATCTTGGCCGTCAAGCTGAGGTTGATGACGAAACTTATGATCGTCGTGTTCAAGAATGTATTGAGACTACACTAACACTTTTGAACGCATGCAAGTCTAGTGAAAGAGCGTATTACTCTAGCAGACTTGCCTTATTGCGCGATATCCAGACTTCCCGCACCTTATCCAAGAAGGAGGGCATTCGTATGAAACCATATGGAATGCTCCTTTTTGGTTCATCCGGTGTTGGTAAGTCAGCGATTGCCAATGCTTTGACTCGTTATATTCTCCAAGTTAATAACTTTGATTACAGCCCTCGTGCTGTGACATCGTTGAATATGGAAGATAAATATCAGTCTGAATTTGCAACCCATCATAAGGGAGTCATCTTTGATGATATTTGCAATACTGCATTGGATCGTGCGGAAGGATCGCCCACTTTGCCCGTTATCATGTTTTTGAATAATATGACAATGGCAGCTTTGAATGCTAATGCCGATATGAAAGGTAAGGTTATGATTGAGCCCATGGTCGTTACGGCCACGACAAATGTCAAAGATTTATTATCAAATCAATTGTCAAATGAGCCTTTATCAATTAACCGCCGTTTTGAGGTTACCATTACGCAGAAAGTCCGACCTGAATTCTGCAAACCTGGTGCCACTATGTTGGATAGTTCAAAGATTGCACACATGTCTGGAGATCAATTTCCAGATCACTCGCTTTTCACTGTTGAAACCCCTCTTTATAGGGGCAAAAGCACCGGTGATAAGTGTGTGGCTGGAAAAACACGCAATGTTGTTTTCCGCCCTCTGCAATTTGAGGGGAAAGACCTCGTTGATGTTGATATCAAGACTTTATTGCGCTTTTTGAAAGCGGATTCAGCTGAGCATTTTACTCATCAGAAGTCTTTCGTTCAAACTCAGCGTGATTTGTCTGACATGCCATTATGCGAATGCGGATTACCTATTGGTATGTGCGATTGCGCACTTGATTCACAGACAGGAATTCCATATGTCAATGAGGTTATTGAATACCTTACTGCCTTGGAAATTCGTGTCATTGCATGTTTAAATGCATTCTTGAAGGCCCTCATTGTTTCCAAACATGGATCAGTTATTCTTACCTTCATAATGCGAGACAAATTGAAAGAAATTGTTATGGAAAGCATTGGTTACTATCTTCTTGGTGTCACTTTTACACTTATTTGTGATGCAGTAGTTCATGTTAGAGGATCTTGGATACTCCTCTATCTTACAATTTTCTATTCGCTGTATATTATTCATTGCTTTTACGAGGTTCGGTGTACTGTCATCGAGGAATTTGGAAATCTTCCTTTACCTTCCCAATATATTCGGAAAATGAATTGGGGGCCAAAGTTGAAAATTTTGTATTTCTTGACATCGATTGGAGCCTGGAAAATTTTGGTTTACTTAGCCAGGAAATGGAAGGCACTTCCTACAGCTCAAGCAGCTAAGTCTATTACCATCGAACCGGACGCCAAACCGTGGCAGAATGAAACGGAATTTTGGGACGTTCATGCTCGTGAACGCAAGTATCTTTTTGGAGATGCAGGCGTTAGTGAGAAGTCCCGTACCATCACTGTAGACAACTTTACTAGTTTAATCGGAAACAAGTTGATGATTGTCCAAAAGGAGTGTGGTATATTTTGCAATGCTATGCCTTTGAAGAGTAATGTTTTATTAATTCCCAATCATGTGGTAACGTCTCGAACTGAGTTTGTGACTTTGACCAAAATGGGAGGACATACTTTCAAAAACATGCCTCTTGACGACAAAGTGGCGCAAAGAGTTCCTGGAACTGATTTTGCTGTCTGGTATTGCCCAGGAGCAGGATTGCACCGAGATATTATTGATTATTATCCTAAAGATATTGATGAAGGTAAGAAATTGGAAGTTTTTACTATTTACAATAAAGATGGGAAATTAGTCAAGTTTTCGAAAATGATGGCTACTCGTGGCAGAGTAGTCACCACACAAGGAGGTATTTTTCAGGGTTACAAATATAGTTTCCCTGTAGATACTTTTGGCGGCTTGTGTATGGCACCTTTGATTGGTAATGTTAAAGGAATGCCTTTTATCGCCGCTCACCATTTAGCTGGTAGAGGTACAACGGGTGCTGCTGGTTTATTGACCAGGAAGACTTTGTTGGATACTATCGCTAAGCTCGATGAGAGACCTTGTATTTTGGTTTCTCACTCTGCTTCTCCTTTAGAGACCCAGAGTATGGGCATTGAGTTTGGACCGTTGACTCGTCCTCATGAAAAATGTATTACGAATGATCTTAATTTAGATGCTAAGATTCGTGTGCATGGAGGACACAATGGTTCGAGCCGCTCGTCTCCTAAGAGTGCTGTCGTTACTTCTCTAATCTCACCTGCTGTGACAAGCGTTATGAGGATTGAGAAGAAGCATGGTCCTCCCAATGAGATGGGAGCTCAGCGCCACAAAGAGTTGGATATGAGTGGTAAGATTGATACTGCCACTGAATTCGACTCTGAGCTCTTAAATAAAGCTGTTACCGATTATGGTATCAGTTTGGAACAAATTCCCGCCAGTGAACTTGCTAAGGTTGGTAAAATCAGCCTTGATGCAAATCTCGCAGGAATTGATGGAGCATTAGGCTTCAATGCGATGAATTTCGCTACGTCTATCGGTTTCCCTGGCAAGGGACCTAAGACACAATTTGCTACAAAGTCCGATCGCTTTGTTGAGGGCATTTCTTGCCCGCGTGATGTTGATCCTATGATTCTTGAAGAATTAGCTAAAATGGAAGCCAGACTTGCCGCTGGTGAATCCATTAATACTATTTTTAAAGCTTCATTGAAGGATGAACCCACGAAATTGAATAAGGACAAAGTTCGTGTATTTGCTGCTGCAAATATGGCCTTTGTTATGCTTGTTCGTAAATATTTCCTTTCCTTAGCCGCTTTGGTGCAGCGCAACAAAATTGCTACTGAATGTGCTGTTGGAACAGTTGTTCAGTCCCCTGAGTGGACTGAATTGTTCGAGCACATCGGAAAGCATGGTTGGGATCGTGCTATCGCTGGTGATTATGCCAAGTTCGATGGACGCATGAGCCCCCAATTTATGTTGGCTGCTTTTAAGCTTTTGATTAAGTTAGCAGAAAAGAGTGGAAATTATGAGGAGGACGATCTCATTATTATGCGTGGTATTGCCACTGAGATTTCTTATCCTACTTACGATTACTTTGGAACATTAGTCCAGTTTATGGGATCAAACCCATCTGGACATCCTTTGACAGTTGTCATTAATAGTTTCGTGAATTCTTTGTACTTGCGTTACTGTTGGTATGCCATTGCCAAAGAGAAGAGGTGGTTGAGAGTACCACTCTTCAATACGAAAGTGTCAGCTATGACTTACGGTGATGATAACATTATGACAGTTGCGAAGGGATATGATCAATATAATCATACCGCTATCGCTGCTCAGCTTGCCAAAGTTAGTATTAAATATACTATGGCTGATAAAGATGCTGAGTCTGTACCTTTTGTCAACCTGAGTGAAGCTTCTTTTTTGAAGCATCTAGCCAACTGGGATGATGAATTGGGTGTTTACAGATCACCCGTTGAAGAAGATTCAATTGCTAAGATGTTGCATACTCATTTGAAGTCCAAAGTTTTGTCCATGGAGCAATCAAGTGCTGAAGCCATTCAAAATGTAGCATTAAAATATTTCGAGTCTGGCCGAGAGGTCTACACCGAGCGTGTTGCTCAACTTGAGCAAGTCGCACGTGACGCTGGAATTCAGAGTTACGTAGGACCGATCATGAACTATGATGATCGCGTTGCTTGGTATCGTGAGAAGTTCGACTTATAAGTCGGCTTCTATAGCTCGCCCTGGGAGCTTTGTACCTTGGGCCACCGTAACTATACGTTGGATAAGCTAAAACTAGTTATCTATATTTGATTAACGCACAATTAGCTAGGTTCTGAATTACCTGGATTTTGTGGACAGCTATATAGATAGTCATTGTATATATCGTTATTTAGCGATGGGGTGACGCCCACAAAAATAGCACTGTTATGTTGCAGATTGATGTATCTCACATAGTATTCATAAAAATTACATTACTACTACTTTAAAAACAATTACTGAAGAGGAACCAAACCTCTATTTTAAAAATAAAAATAACATAAATTCATTAAAAACTCTATACCCTTTGGAAGTTAATTTGGAACTTAAGCTGGTTGCGAAATTGAGGGATCGTAACAAGGACTTGAGGATGAAACTGGACAAGAAATATCGTCACGTCGCTCAACTTGAGAGACGTATTCAATATTTGGAATCCAAGATTTATGATTCCCAATCTGGTGTCGTTTCAGACTCTCAACCTGATCCTGGTGTGACGGAGGAAGAAATGTCACCTGTTTCTAATGAGCAAATTACTGCTTTTGCAGATCAAGATGCTGGTTGGACTTCACGTAAGGAAGGAGGTTACGATCCGACTATGGATTTGGCACTTACTAACAACAGTTCTCTAGGAGAATTCTTGGGGCGACCTATTAGGCAATCAGCGCAAAGCTGGGTTGTAGGTCAGCCTTTCTTTTATAAGTTCAATCCCTGGGCTGCTTTTTGTGAAAATGAGTATATCCGAGATAAGATAAAGAACTATGAATTGTTGCGAATGAAATTGCACGTTAAATTCGTAATTTCGGGCACTAAGTTTCACTATGGGCGTGCCATCGCTTCATATAATCCTTATAGTGGGGCTGACGATCTTACTAATTCTCGGCAGGGCATTTCACAAGATTTGATTCAATTGTCCCAGAAACCTCACATTTTCCTCAATCCTACTAACAATGCGGGTGGTCAATTAGATCTACCTTTTTTCTGGCCAAAGAATTATCTGAGTATTCCCTCCGCTGATTGGGGAGATATGGGAGAAATTTCCATCGACTCATTTGGTAATCTTTTGCACGCTAATGACGGTTTAGATTATGTAACAATCACTACTTATATCTGGGCTGAAGATGTTGTATTGACTGTGCCCACCAACTCGGACCCTCCACTTATTTCCCAGAATGGGCGTCGTGGTAAATCTCGTTCGGCAGCAGACACATCAAATTCTATTAGCTCAAGCGATGAGTATGGGCAAGGTATTGTTTCAAGACCTGCTGCTGCAGTTGCCAAAGCTGCGGGTGCTTTGACGAGCTTGCCAGTCATTGGTCCATACATGACCGCTACGCAAATTGGTGCAAATGCAGTTAGCCGTGTGGCCCAAATGTTTGGTTATTCACGTCCAAATATCGTGACTGATATAGTGCAGACAAAACCTTTACCGAGTGGCAATTTGGCTAATACCGATGCCGCTGATGCTTCACTTAAGTTGACATTAGATAGTAAGGCAGAATTAACTGTTGATTCTCGCACTGTGGGGTTGGATGGAACTGACGAAATGGGTATTCTCGATTATTGTAAGAGAGAATCCTATTTAACGCAGTTTGATTGGGCACCCAACGTGGGACCCGACCAGCTATTGTGGAACACTCGTGTGTGTCCAATGCAGCTGGATAATTATAACAATGAGATTCATATGACTCCATTGGCTCACATGTCGACTGTTTTCAGTTATTGGCAAGGGTCTTTGAAGTTCCGTTTTCAAATTGTGAAGAGTGATTTCCACAAGGGCCGTATTTTGGTCAGGTGGGATCCTAATAGTAACTCGTCAACTGTCAATTATAACACGAATTACTCTCGTGTGGTAGACATTGCTGAGACGGACGACTTTGAAATTGTTGTCGGCTGGGGTCAATCAGAACCATTCTTGCCTACTGGTCTTCCCTTCAACACTGGATCTAACTTTTCTTCTGGCCAGAGACTATTGCCAGATGATACGTGTAACGGAAATTTGGAATTGACTGTTCTGAACGATTTGGTAGGTCCAGGCTATGATGCCCCTATTTCAATTAATGTCTATGTATCAGCTTGTGATGATTACAAATTAGCAGTCCCTAATAATGAGCCTCTTATTGATTACCATATATTTAATAATGGTGATACGCGCAGATCAAAGGAGCTTCGTTTTGAAGATGAAGTTCTGGAGTCTCAAAGCTCTGGAGAGACTACTACTGATCCGGATAAACCCACTTCTGCATCAGGATTGACAGTTATCGGGAGTAAGTCCGACCAAGATGATCATACATATTCTGTTTTCTTTGGTGATCCACCATGTTCTATTCGAGAATTGTGTAAGAGATATTCCTGTACTAGATTTTGGTGGCCGGAAAACGCTAGTGCAGATTCTGTTAGAATAGGAGAATTAAAAAATAAGGATATGCCTTATTACACTGGTGCGGACGATGGAGGAATAGATGATGGGGCAGCATCTGGTAAACTCACTGTTGGACCTACTGCATTTTCTTCCTGGTTTGCACCTCAATATGCAGGTGTGCGAGGAGGATACAGAAAGAAATACATGTTTTATGGTGCTGAGTCTTCTGTTGTGCCGTTAGTGCAAAGACAGGGTACCATTACTACAGGTAATGGGGCGGTTGTCACTCGAGAATTTCCTCTTGCTGCACCTGCGCCTTACCTCCAAAAACTTGTATCCAGATGGATGGCCCCGTCTTCTGGTAATGGATGTGCTGCTACAAACACATACATTAATAATACAATAGAGGTTGAACTACCTTTCTATCAGAATAAGCGTTTTGCCTCACCAAGAATCGTATCTGCCCAATCTCTCGATTGCAATTCACATATTGTCACTGTCCCTGTCTTTGATGTGGGTGCTGGCAATACTATTCGCAATCATCCTTTTCAGCAGTATGATGCAGTAGCCGAAGACTGGAGCCTCTTTTTCTTTACAGGGGTTCCACGTTACTGGAAGTACACAGTAGATGAACAATCTAATGGGTAGTTTCAATTATTATATAATTAATAAAAATTCACTCGAATTTGTAAGAATTCGATCGAGTGTCTTAATAAGAATTCGCTAATATACATGCAACTATGGAAACATAGGTATGAATATAATCGTGTGAGCGACCCGCACGTCATATGTTAACGCATATAGGAGACATTTCTCGACTCTTTATGAGAGTCACCTGGTATTTTACCTTGAGATTTGTCTCGAGGTTTTTAGCTAGGTGGCAATTTTAAGAGTCAGACTGCCTCGCCTGTACATACG
>Ga0008459J53047_1005020_pt1 | contig 8793 bp, 2 predicted proteins | sample AOAMet_54_BLW_10_FD_53047 | JGI IMG/M metagenome (IMG submission 53047)
CAATTAATTTACTGTAAGTCTCTATACGCATTATGCGTATAGAGACTTACAGTAAATTAATTGGCATCAAAATTTGCCCTTAAACCTTGTTTAGAAGTTGTGTTGGGCATTAATATGCCCACACACCTTTAAGGAAAGAAACAAGCTTTAGATCCTTTTGGATCTTAGTTTATTTTATTTAAAAACTTTGTTATTCTACTGCGGGGTGGCCCGCTATAAAAACCACAATTATTTGTATTTGAAAACCAAAACGATGGTATTAGACTCCTGTGAGGAGTCTTAGTCCATGGCCCTAGTCGGCAAAAATTCGCTGGATGCCACAGCGATAAATAAATTAAACGTGCATTGAAATAATTTGTGCATTCTATTGGAGTAATCCGAAAATGCGAAAATTCTCGAAGGTATTTAAGTATACTTGATTTGTATTCTGTTCTAGAATGCTGTCTAGTAGCCACTGTCAAGCCTAGCGGTGTTTCATAATTAATTATTATGTTACGTCAATGATAGTATATTTAAATATAGGCGGAGAGAAGAGATTAACCTTTGTCCGAGGAGGAAAGGTAGGTACAAGCAATATTGTAAGCCTTGTTGCCTGACACATATTCCAAGGAAAAGTCGGCCTCGACCATTAGAAGTAATGAGTTATTTAGAGTAGTTATATTAGTAGACACTCGTTCAAAACAGTCAACTGAATTCTTAATATTTCTATAGCAGAATTAAAACAGCAATAGGACCAAAATTAGAACAAAAAGTATTTATAAGGAATTAAAACGATTTTATTTGGTAAATTGACTATGCAAAAGATGAGTGATAAAAGGAACACTAAATCTTTTGGGAAGAACAAGAAGGCTGATCATTGGATCAGGCCTAAAGTACGTAATAACGTCTTTAAAAACGAAGAAGGAACTAAGGAGAATTGGTACGTTAGGAAGAAGGATTCCAAGAAGCGCGAAAAGTGGCGCTCAAATTTCAAACCTCACGCAGGTATTGAATATTGGGATCACATGACGTATGTAGAACAATTCACGGAGATCACACACAGGATTAGAAAAATCGCCACATCGATTAATGTGGAAGTGTCTGACTCCTTAATTAGAAAGATTGAAGGGATTACCGCCCTATTTATCAATCTAAGATGTTGTAATTCTTACGATCATCTAACTAGTGCAATATTTTTGTATGTACGAGATTTTTATAAAGATAAATCCATAACTAGTCAAGTTATTGGTTATATTGGAGATTTATTTAAAACTCACGAAATCGTACAACAGGATGGCACTGAAGACCCATGTTGGTTAAATTTGTTACGTAATGTACAGAACAATTGGAATTTAGTAAAAGGCAATAAAGTCTTTAAACAATTTTCAAAATTGCTTTGTGTATTAGTGACATTAGGATTGTGTGATATAGCACGCATTCCATTTAGCATCAAAGGTTTTAAGTTATTTGATGAAAAGATGATTAAACAACATATGACTGCACATGATTTAGCAGAAGCTATGTTTGGCACAATAACCTATTTTGCAGAGGGTGCCTATTTATGCTTTAAGACTGGATCATTGAAACCATTAATGATGGATGATTTTGCAGCTTTAGAATTAGACGACGAGTATAGTGATGTTATTACCATGTGGACTCTTGTACAAAATGGAAACTTAGAAAAATTTTTAGGTATGCCTGAACAGGAATTTTTAGATAAGCTAGAGCGCTTATTATTAAAATTGTCCCATTTGTTACCGTCATTGAGCGGTATTGATAAAAAGTTAGTTAGTGATAAGATTCTCAAATTGAAAACAATTAAGAATGAACACACTAATATGAAAATGGCTGCCGGTATTAGAAAAGCACCATTTGCTGTTGAACTATTTGGCGATAGTAGCCAAGGTAAAACAACATTTGGAGAGCAGTTGATCGAATCTCTTTTAACCAGTGTTGGTTACAGCACTGATAGAGAGTTTTGGGCAACAATTAATGCAGGAGATCAATACATGTCTAGTTGGAAAACAACTAAGACAGTCGCTATTTTAGATGATATGGCAAATGAGAAGTCGGAATTTGTACAGAGACCACCAACACGAATGATTATTGACATGTGTAACAATCAAACGTATTATGCAAATAAAGCTGAATTAGAAGGTAAAGGACAGTGCTGGGTAGAACCAGAAATTGTCTTAGCAACCACTAATGTAAAGGATTTAGATGCAAGATCGTATTCACAGTGTCCATATTCTATTCAACGCAGAATGGATTTGGTTATGACTGTTAAATGTAAAGAAAAATTTCAACGTATTAAGGAGGGAATTCCGTGTGGTGTTGATAGCTCTAAGATTAGAGAATATTACACTACAGATGGAGTTTATGACCCACCTTTAATTGATGATATTTGGGAAATTACAATTGAACAAGCAGTTAGACCAGAAAAGTTAACAGTTGCTGCGACCTACCTACCTATAAAATGGAGGGGTAAGGTTATGGAAAAAGTTTCATCCATCCAGGCTATACAATGTGCTATTGAATATTTTCATGAGCATAGGAAGAACCAACAGGCTTTGTTAGATAGGAAATCTGATAAAGAAAGTTTGGTTAGTTGTCCACATCCTGGGTGTTGCCATTTGAAGAATTATTGTCCAGACCATATGTCTGAACAATTTGGATTTGAAATGAGGAAACATGTTAGACGAGTACGTCAGCGTGTTTTTGAAACAGTTGACGAAACGTCACAACTTAGCGAACAATTAGTACAATTATCAACAGCGGAATTATATGATAGAACCAACAAATTTCTACAGAAATGGGATTGGGTTGCATTTTTACCGTTGCAAGCATTGCAGAATGATGCAAGTGTAACACTTTTAGATTATGTATATAAAAGGAAAACTGATGGTGTTAGATATGCATTCAAATGGTCATACGCTATGTCTGGTCTTTTGACCATGTTATATATTAGTCCAATTTTTGGATTATTGTTGTTATTTTCTGGCTGGTTAGTCGGAGAATATTTAACAACAATGGCTATTCGACATGTAATGATGAAAGAATTGTGTAATCGTACTGACAACATGATAGAAATTGTAAGAAAGAAACGAACTGATTATGCTAAAATGTTGTGTTATGGTTGTGCCTCTATGACGGCTATGTATGCTATTGCTAAAGTATACAATTCGTGGAGAGGTATTGTTAAAGACCATAGTGCGTTGGAACCCACAAGTATGGAAGAAGTCAAAGCTCGAGACCAGCAAGTTAATGTATGGTCTCAAGTTACGCGTAGAGTATTACCAGCTTCAGAGAGCAGTAAATGTACAACTGTTGAGCGATTACGCAATGCAGTGGAACATAATTTGTTATATGCATCTGTTGATGCTGGAGATAATAATATTACTTTTATGGCGAATGTTTTGATGATTACGTCGAATATGTTATTGATTCCTAATCATTATTTTAAAAATAGTGATACGCTGAAATTAACTTGTAGAAAGGTTAATGCCGATGCAGTAGGAGGTCTATTTAAAACACGTATTTGTAAAGATGCTTCAGTACATATTGAGGGCACAGATTTTAGATTGTGCTACTCAAGTACTGGAGGTTCTTATCGTAATTTAATTAAATTCTTTCCAGTTGGAGACATTGTCACACATCCATTCGAGATGATATGGAGACAAAGAAATGGACAATTGATTGTTGCACATGGAAGTTGTGAAGCGAATATAGTATCGAACGGATCATGTAGTTTTAAGGGGGGTTCTTATAGAAATCTTTCTATGAACACGTTCGGAGGATTATGTGGTGCAACATTAATCTCACAGACTAGAACACCTATGATAACAGGATTACATTTAGGTGGAAGACAAGGAACACCATATGGTTGTATGGGAACTTTAACTAATAAACAATTATTAGACGCTATTCAGTATATTAAAAATATTGATGGCGTATTGCAGACTGGTGATGGAGAACATTTTACGCAAACAGTAATGGGTGCGGGTGTTACTACACAAGCCGGTCTACATGAGAAGAGTCCTGTCAACTATTTACCAGAAGGATCACAATTTTCGTATTATGGTTCATGTATGGGAGCTGTTACGTCTAGATCAGATATTAGACGTACCCCAATTTCACATATTGTTACAGAAGTGACGGGAGTGGAGAATATTTGGGGTGCTCCGAAAATGAAACCAGAATGGTACGGATGGCAGTTAGCTATGGCTAATGCCAGTCATCCAGGTGAGCCATTTCCACATAAATTATTAAATGTAGCTGTTCACGATTATAAAGCGCCTTTGTTGGCGTTGGTGAATAAGTTACAGTGGAAGACTACTCCGCTGACAGACATACATAATGTTAACGGCATTCCAGGTTGCAGATTTATTGACGCAATTAATTTTAAAACGTCAATAGGTTATCCTTTAACAGGACCTAAATCTAGATATACTTTTGATTTAGAGCCTACGAAGGAGGGAAATCCGCAAAGGATGTTCACGCAGGAAATTATGGACGATATTGAGCGAGTATTAGCATATTACAAACGCGGTGAGCGTGCGTATACGATTGCTAAAGCTTGCAAGAAGGATGAAGCTTTGCCTGTTGCAAAGGGAAAGTGTAGAATATTTTACGGTAATCCTATATCTCTTACCTTTTTGGTGAGAAGATATTATTTACCAGTTATTCGTTTTCTTCAAATGAATCCATTAGTTTCGGAATGTGCCGTTGGTATTAATTGCCATGGTCCGGAATGGGAGGAATTCCACCATCATGTTATGACTTTTGGTGAGAATAGGTTATTCGGTGGCGATTATAGTAAATATGATCAGAAATTACCTTCGCAATTATTAATAGCGTCTTTACGTATATTAATTGATTTAGCTGAGGTAATGGGTTATAGTCAGGAAGATAGAGACATTATGAGTGCTATGGCTGGCGATATTGTGTACTCCTTGATAGCATTCAATGGAGATTTAGTAGGCTTGCAATCAGGCACACATATTTCGGGCAATTCATTAACAGTGATATTGAACGGAATTAGTGGTAGCCTGAATTTGCGTGCTTATTTTTATACACAATATAGTTCTAGTATTGCATTTCGTGATGCGGCTAAGATTATGACATATGGTGATGATAATATTGGATCTGTTTCAGAAAAATATCCTAATTTTAATATTAAAGGATGTGCTGAATTTTTGGAAACTTATGGTCAAAAATATACTATGCCTGATAAGGATAGTGAATTGATTGATTATTTGAAACCTGATGATTTTGAATTTTTGAAACGATTTAGTGTGTATCATTCCCAGTTGGGTGTAAATATTGGAGCTCTAGTAGATTCAAGTATAATGAAGTCTCTTCATTGTTATTTACGACCCAAGAATGCGCCTCTAACACCCAAGGAGGCGTGTGCCGTCAATATAGATGGTGCTTTACGTGAATGGTTTAACCACGGTGAGGCGGTGTATGAAAAACGTAGGACACAAATGTGTGAGGTTGCTGCAAAAGCAGGTATTACTCACATGTGTACTATGTTAGAAGAATCATACAACGATCGTGTGTTAAATTGGCACGCAACTTATATTGACGAAACTGAGTGATCAGTATAAACATCCGTCAAACTCAGACGTTAAACGAGTGCCAGTTTCAAACCTGAGGCAAGCAAAATTGATTCATATAATTGGATTACCACATATTGTATATTTGTATGTTTATATACATTTGGAGGCTTTATATGATTAAGTGCACGGAAAGGATTCCGTGCAAACATACAGCTCACCCATATTGGATAGGAATGGTGTTGAGTAAATAAATATTATCCACTAGTAAATATATTAGAAACAAAACAAACAACAACGACGTTTATTCTTCTTTAGAAATGGAGAAGGTAGACGACGACCGGGATAGTCAGTGTGATCTTGATAGATCATATCACGGGGACAGGGTGATACACCCTGCTGACATGAGAAAGTTGCATAGAAAATTATCATTATTACGGTATAATGATATTGCGAAGGCATTATCAGACAATGAAGGTTTTACACCACAGTCTGGTACTACAGCCGATGCTAATATAATGAAAATTACTAATGATTCTGGTCATCAAAATGTAGATTTTGGTGATCAGACGGACCCATATATGTATGCGGTAGAAGAAACTATTGATCCAACACGTAAGTTGATGGATTCAGAAGATGCTTCGTTGGGAAATTTTCTTTCTCGTCCAGTTAAGATTGGCGAATATGAATGGGGAACAGGTACATCTTTGTTCGCAACATTAAACCCTTGGCAAATGTATTTGCAGAATGCTAGGGTAGTTAATCGTGTGAATAATTTCAATTTGCTTCGTGCAAAATTGAATGTTAAGATAGTTATTAATGGTAATGGTTTCTTGTATGGTAGAGCTTTAGCTAGTTATTTACCATTTGCAAGTAAGGATACGTTGTCACAAAATCGTGCGCTAGTGCAGCAAGATTTAGTACAGGCATCGCAACAACCACATGTATTTTTAGATCCGACGTTATCGACGGGTGGAAACATGAAGTTGCCATTTTATCATTATAAAAATTATTTAGATGTTCCAACATCAGAATGGGCAGAATTAGGTGAACTTACAATTAGATCTATTAATCCTTTGAAACACGCCAATGGTGCTACTGATCAAGTAACTGTAACATTATTTGCTTGGTTAGAAGATGTATCAATGGCTGTGTTGACAGGAGTTAATACTAATACAATTACTCCTCAGTCTGGTAAGGAAGTTGATATGGCTAATACTAAAGGCTTTATTTCTGGACCTGCCACGGCGGTCAAGAAAGCGGCAACAGTATTGTCAAGTGTACCCATGATAGGACCATTTGCAACAGCAACAGCTGAAGGAGCTGGTATGGTTGCAGACGTTGCTAAAGCTTTGGGATATTGTAGACCACCGGTTACTAAGGATCCAGATCCTTATAAACCAGTGGCTATTTCAAGCTTAGCATTGACTACAGTACCAGATCAGATGCAAAAGTTGACTGTTGATGATAAACAAGAGTTGTCCATTGATCCACGAATTTCAGGTTTGGGAGGTGCTGATCCTTTAAATATAGGTGAAATAGCCAAAAGGGAGTCTTATTTGACTTCATTTAATTGGAATATCGGTACGACTCCAGAAACTATGTTGTGGAATTGTCGTATTGATCCTAGTGTTTGGGCTGAAGATTCATTGACGCCTACAGGATATCACTTTCCCGCTTGTGCTATGGCATCTATGCCATTTAAGTACTGGACTGGGAAAATGAAATTTAGGTTTCAAATTGTATCATCAGCTTTTCATAAAGGCAGAATTAAGGTCGTTTACGATCCTAATTTCTTAATTGCCGCAGATGAATACAATGTCAATTATTTAGAAGTTATTGACATTGCAGACAAAAAGGATTTCACTATTGAAGTAGGTAATGGTCAGCCGACCACGTTATTGACACATACTGAACCTGGATTAGGTTCTGTTACGACTATGTATGGATCTACTACACTGATTTCCAAGGGACCAGGTAATGGTTTAATTGGAGTGTATGTAGTTAATGAGTTGACTACACCTAATTCAACAGTGAATAATGATATTGAAGTTAATGTTTACGTAAGTATGGGGGATGATTTTGAGGTATTTGTACCTACTGATAATTTCCAAAACTTCGTATTTAAACCACAAAGTGGTATGGAGCTTGCTCCTGATTGTGAGAACACACAGGAACCATCTGCACCCCAACAATCTACATCATCTGAAATTGGACCAGGATATACAAACCATGCATTAGTTAATAAAGTTTATACGGGTGAAGCTATTTCTAGTTTTAGAGCTTTGCTTAAACGTTACAATTTACATCAGAATTTAATATTTTCTGGTGGTTTTGGTAATTCAGTTCATTTTGGCAGAAGAAATATGTTTCCTTATTTAAGAGGACATGTAGCTGGTGCTGTCAATCAAACAAAATTTCCAACAAGTGCACCTGAGCCTTACAATTATTGTAACACCGTATTATTGCATTGGGTAACGTATGCTTTTTCTGGTTGGAGAGGATCAATCAGATGGAAACTTCTTTTGCGTGGATATAGAGAAGAAAATAGAGGACCAGTAACGTATATACAACGCGTGGCAGTTGGTGACTCCGGTTACCAAAAGCTAGTAACAGCAGGCGCCGCTTTCACAAGCGATTCTTCTGCTGCTATTAATGTTGTTACACGTAGTGGTGCTTACCCAGCATCAGACCGCCCATTGTCTGGTGTAGAAGGTAGTTTGTATCAAACCGGCCTTATTAATCCAAATGTAGAGTTTGAAGTACCGTATTATTCGCTATACAGGTTTTCCCCAGGTAAAGCTGAGGACTTAACAACCACGTTGGATTATAATGAAGGTTTTGATTATAGAATCTTCGGTGCACTAGGCGATGACACATGTTTTGATGCTCATTGCGCAACCGGAGAAGATTTTCAAACATACTTCTTTACGGGGCTGCCTCCTATGTATTATGAGACTGCTCCACCTATTGCTTAATAGGAAACAAAATAAAATTAGCTACTGTGGCCGTAGCTGGCGTCTGTAAAGGCGCATGATTAATTGCCGAATCAGAATTTCTTTGACCCTAAGAAGGTTTTAAGCGTATCTCGCCTGATTCGGCGAGATCGTGGATTTTTCACGGATGTATTATTTTCCGTGTACCTATCAAAGGAGTCACAATTTTGAGTAGCGTTAATTGCTTGGACTGCCGTGAGGTAGTCTAGGTATGCATTTCCCACTTTTGGAGGGAGTTGCATACTTGGGTCAATTCTCCA
>Ga0008459J53047_1003725_pt1 | contig 8596 bp, 12 predicted proteins | sample AOAMet_54_BLW_10_FD_53047 | JGI IMG/M metagenome (IMG submission 53047)
GCTGGGCGTGCGGAACTGCCTGACAACCTGAAGGCTTTGTTCAGACCAGTAGCAATGATGGTGCCTGACTAAGCACTCATCAGTGAAATCAGACTCTACTCCTTCGGCTTCGGTGCATCCCGCCGCCTGGCAGTCAAACTGGTCAAGTGCCTGTCACTGTCTTCAGAGCAACTGTCGCCCCAGTTCCACTAGGACTTCGGCATGCGCACCGTGACCTCCATCCTGCTTGCAGCCCGCAACAACCGCAACAACATGAAAGACCAAACTGAAGATATCATGTGCATGAAAGCACTGTAGGATGTCAATATACCTAAGTTCCTAGCCAATGACATTCCTCTCTTCAAAGACATTACACGCGATCTCTTCCCTGGCCAGGAACTACCTGACTTCAAGAAAAATGAGTTTGAGACACAAATTTTTGCAGCATGCGATAAGTTCAATCTAACATGTTCTAACGAGTTTTTGGAAAAATGCTAACAGTTACTGGATACCAACACTGTGCGCCACGGGTACATGATTGTAGGAGATACTTGCGTAGGTAAAACACAATGCCTCAAGGTGGTCCAAACAGCTCTGACTGCATTGAATCAAATGGATGAGTGGAAATCTGAATACAAGACAACTAATACTCTGTACATCAACCCTAAGTCAGTGCAGCAACAGTTCCTATACGGGCAGTAAGACGACCGAACTGGCGAGTTCACACCGGGTGTGATCCCTAAACTGTTCAAGAAACACGTAGACATGGACGACGGCGAGGAGGATGCAGCCAAATCACTAAAATGGATCATCATGGACGGACCTGTGGATGCCGAGTGGATTGAAGACATGAACTCAGTCTTGGACGACAACAAGAAACTTTGTTTGGCGTCCGGGGACTCGATTAAGCTCAAGGACAGCATGAAAATCATCTTTGAGGTGGAGGATTTGATCTAAGCTTCACCGGCCACCATCTCCAGGTGCGGCATGGTCTAACTTGAAATCAAGTAAATCGGATACCAAAATTTGTTAACATCGCAGTTGAAGCTGATTGAAGCACTGTTTGTAGAGTGTGATGAATTCGACTTAAGTGAAGAGAAAATAGCCTCTTACAAGGCTATTATCAACTAAATAATGGTGCCTTTGGTTGAATTTTGGTTCAAGTAGTTTTCACCGCCTGTCATCTTCAACTCTAACAGTCTCATCTAGGGGTAATTCCGTTTACTTAAGCTTCTTATCAAAGAGAGGTACGAGGAGTTCGCCGAACTTGATGAAAAAACCAAGAAGAAGTTCGACAAATCTAAATTCGACGCTGAACTTAAAAACCTATTCTTGTTTGCATTCATTTGGTCTTTTGGAAGTTTGTTGAACACTGCAGACAGAACTAGTTTAAACAAATTCTTAGGAGATATCGTAAAGGGTAAAACGGATGTGAATGTAGAAAACAAACTGTAACTGACCCCTAACAAATGGAAGTTTGATGACACGGTCTGTGGCAAAATGAACATCCAAGAAGACTAGTTCCTCTGTGTTATTGACAAGGAAGACAAATCCAAATTTGTGAAGTGGGAGTCCACAGCAGTTGTTGTCGAACTGGACACCACCATCTCGTTTAATGACATCTTCGTGGCCACCAAAGAAACACTGATTCTTTCCTAGTTCTTCAACTTCTACACCAAGTTTAACATGGACATGCTCGTGAGTGGCGGGACCGGTACAGGTAAAACACGCGTGGTAATGACTGAATTACAGATCACCTGCAACAACCCTGACAATAAGAAGACTTTCGTGCCAATCGCATTCTCCGCACAGACAAGTGTTAATGATCTGCAAAACCAGCTCGAAGGGTTCATGCCACAGAGAATGGGCAAATTTGATGGGTTCACGACCTTTGGGCCAGGTGATGGCAAGTCAGGTATTGTGTTTATTGATGACATCAACCTGCCTGAGAAAGAGAAGTAGAACGCACAACCTCCAGTTGAGTTGATCCGCCAGTGGATGGACTAAAAGGGCTGGTTCAACTTGCAGTCCGATGACAAGGAGTTCATCAAATTCGACAAGGTCAGCTTCGCAGGCACATTCGGCCCACTGCGTAATGTCATGACCAGTCGTGTGGTGCGCCACTTTTGTCAGATCTACTTGAACCCATACGAAGAAGATTCGCTTAAAAAGATTTTCAAATTCACGATTAACTATGTCTTCACCAAAAACAAAATCAAATTCGGTGAAATGATGAACAAAATCGTAGACTCCACCATCCAACTTTAAGACGAAACTATGAATAAATTCAAACCCAAACCTTCTACTGTCCACTAGGTTTACAACCTTCGTGACGTGACACGTGTCTTCCTCGGCATCAGTCTAGGCGAAGAGAATGCTATGTATGATAAAACACAGATAGTGAAATTGTGGATCCATGAGTCGGAAAGAGTGTTCAGTGACCGATTACTTGAACATGACATAATCAATTTCAAAGAAATCATTACTGCCATTACTAAGTCTGGTTTCCAGGAAAATTACAAAACTGTTACAAACAATGAAATGCTATAATTCGGCAGTTTTAGTGCGGTCACTGTCAAAATCGACGGCCAAGATAAGAAACTTGTGAACAAATATTGCGAACTTCGTGACATGAGTTTACTCAAAAACAAGTGCTACGAGAAACTCGATGAATACAACACAGACCCGATGACCAAACAGAAAATGGACCTGGTTCTGTTCAATGCAGCTATCTCCAACCTTTCGCGCATCTGCCGAATCCTCACGATGACCTCGGGTCACGGCGTGATGGTGGGCAACGGCGGGTCAGGCCGTAAGTCTCTAATCACACTTGCCACATTTATTATGGACATGAAGCCATTCGCAGTCGAGATGAAGAAAATCAACAAAGACGACTTCTTCTGCCAATGGTACGCCTACTTGCAGTTGATACTCTACAAAACAGGTGTCGAGGAAAAACCGACTGTGTTCCAGCTGCAAGACCGTAACATCATCTACGAGACAATGTTGGAGGACATTTCGAATATATTGAACAATGGCGAGGTGCCCAATCTGTTCGAACCTAAAACCAAAATCAAAGTGCCCGAGATCATTCAAGGGCAAATTCCCGATGCAGGCTACAAAAAGGACGAAATCTAAGGGCCGATTCAAGCCAAACTAAAGTCAATGGGCTTCAAAGGTGAACAGCCTGACGACAAGAAGTGGAAACAGTTCATCGAAGGCGTGAAGCAGAATCTACACATAATGGTCGTGCAATCTCCAAGTGGTGAAGAATTCAGACTGCGCATGCGTTCATAACCTAATTTGATCAACTGTGCAACTATCAATTGGTTCCACGCGTGGCCAAATGATGCGTTAGTCGAGACAGCCAAGAAGTATCTTGATCAAATTGAGGTTGATGATGCAATGAAAAAGAAATTGGTTGAACTTTGTTGTGAGTTCCACAAGTCAGTTAGAGAATTGTGCATCCGATAAAAAAATGAAGATAAGAGGTATTTCTATGCAACGCCATCCAGTTAATTGGAGTTGTTGTCGAATTACGTAAAGTAATAGAAAGAAAAGTTTGAAGAGATTAATGGAAAGAGTGTACGTTATGTTAATGGGGTTGATAAGATTAACGACGCTGAAAAGGAAGTCGCAAGACTAGAAGCAGAAATAATAGAGCTCGAACCGCAGGTCAAGGACAAAGCTGCAAAGTGTAAAGTCAAGCAAGACGCAATACAAGTAGATAAAGACGCTGCAGATGTCAAAGGAAAAATCGTTGCTGAAGAAAAATCAATTGCAGACACTGAAAAAGAAAAGGTAGAAGAAAAAGCCGAGAGGATCAACTTTGAAGTTAAATCTGCAGAAAAGAAACTAGCAATAGCATATGAGAACATCAAGAAAGTACAAGAAAGTGACCTGAAAGAGTTGTTTAGTTAAGCCAAACCATCAGTTAACATGATGCCACTCCTAGGCATATTTTTACAAGTTTGGGACGTTAAAGAACAATACAGCACTGGCAAGAAATTGGTATATGAAATCGAGAAAGTAGATGACAAGAAAGTCAAATCATTCTAACAAACGGCCAAGAAAATCAACAACTCTTGCAAACTCAAGAATGAAATGCTTGATTTCCCTAAAGACCAGTTGAAAAACTAACCTGATGTCATGTTTAAGCTTGAGGAAGAAATGAAGTCAATCGATAGAGAGCAGATGGGGAAAATATCCAAGGCATTGCTCGCTATATTTGACTTCGTGTCAGTCATGATCGAATTCTTTGGTCTTGATCTTAGGCTAGAGCCAAATCGTAAAGAATTAAAAGAGGAACAAGACAAACTAGCTATTCTGATTGCAAAAGTAGCAGCACTATCTAAAGATTAACAGGAATTAGTCGACAAAGTAGCTGCATTAGAAGCAGCATTGCAGGGTGAAATAGACTTGTTGAAAGCACTAGAAAATCAGCTTGAAACAATGCAAAGGAGAAAGGTTGTAGCCGTGAAACTAACGGATGGTCTGAAGGGTGAGAAGCAGAATTGGTTACAGGCTGCCGAGTAGTATAAGAAACTGGTGGTGAATGTGGAAGGCGACGTGCTCATCTCCTGTGGAGTGCAGGCCTACCTGGGCGCATTCACCTTGGGCTAGCGCGAGTCGGAAGTGAGCAAGTGGAAAAAGTGGATTGAGGAACGGCACATCGCAATCTCGGACGGGGTCAAACTCGAGGACACACTCGGAGACCCGATCAAGGTTCAAGAGTGGTTCAAAGCTGAACTGCCCTCTGACAGTTTTACAGTTGAAAACACTGTCATCATGAATTTGACTGATAAGTTTACACTAGCAATTGATCCCCAGAATCAGTGCACCACATTTATAAAGAAGTTTGCTACTGAGGTACAAGAACGCAAATTAAGGATTTTCAATGCAGTTACCAGTACTCCAGAAAAGGACATGAAGGACCTTAAACGTGCAATCTCCACGGGTTCGATTGTTCTAATTGAAAACATCCAGGAGTCAATCAACCCTGCACTCGAACCACTGTTGAACAAACAAATAGTGAAGAAGGGTTCAATGAAGACTATCAACATTGAAAACGAAGACATCGACTAGGACGACAACTTCATGCTCTACATGACTACTACTCTCCCGCGCCCGCACTACTCACCCGAGGTCTGCATCATGATTAAGATTGTCAACTACACTGCTACTCCAGAGGGACTAACCGACCAGATGATCAACACCTGCATTGAGACTGTTGACAACAAGATCTATAAACTGCAAATGGGGTAATCCAAAGAGATGGCAGGTTACAAGATGAAAGAAGACCAACTCACCAAAGACATTCTGAATGCCATCAATGATGAAAGTAGGGAGTTGCTCGACAAACAGGACCTGGTTGATTTCTTGCTTGACTCGCAAGATACATCTAAAAAGAAAGCCAAGTACGAAAAGGAAATGCGCGACGTGAAGAAAAGTTTCAAGGACTAGAAAGAGAGGTACACCGTGGTGAGCAACAAGGTTGCCAACCTGTAGTTCGTGGTCAGTGACATGAACATCATCAACGTGGCTTACATGTGGTCACTCGAGTGGTTCAGACTGCTGTACATCAGGTCCATCAAGGTGAACGACGACAAGGACAAAATCGAAGGCAATTTCCGCTCTCTCCTGTAGAAAAGTGTGTGCATCTCTCTATTCGAAAAAGACAAACTCTTGTTCAGTTTCCTAATGGCGTTAAAACTCATGACAATCGAAGGTGTTATTGACGCTACATTGATCAACTTCTTCTTTGTAGGCGGAGTCAGATCTGAATACAAAGCTGAGTTCCCAGAAATCAAGTCCACTGCGGACACTCCAGAAAATCGTGCAAAGGAGGAGACTGAAGTCCAGAACTGGTTCACTAAATTGGTCTGGACTAAGGTTGAAGAACTTGATGAGACTATGCCATTGTTGAAGGGGTACCGAAACAAATTCAAGGATTCAGTTTTGAAGTATAATGATATCTTCGAAAACAGTAAATTGCCAATCGAGGAAGAGTTCCCATATGTATTAGACAATTTCGACCCCAAGATGAAAAACCCTGTCAAGACATAAAAATACAATTTCCTTAAGTTGATTCTAGTCAGAGTTATGAGACCAGAATTCGTTGTCAGATCTATTAAATAAGTACTGGAAAATTATTAAGGTAGCAAAGAGTTCGTAGAAGCACCGCCTTTCAACTTGAATTCTGCATTCGACGACTCAGATCCATACACACCAATTATCTTCATTTTGTCCACTGGGGCTGACCCACTCGCTGAAATAAATAAGTTCGCGAAGGAAAGGGGCTTGGGTGACAAAGACACCCCTAAGAAGTCACTCGGCCGCGGCCAGGAGAAAGTGGCTGACAAATCCATCCTGGAAGCACGCAAAACGGGCCAGTGGATGATCTTGCAAAATTGCCACATGTGTCCCTCCTTTTTCCCTATCCTTGAAAACAGGATTGTTGAAACCAAAAAATTGTATGAAAACATGAACAAGAGCAAGGCCGACGGCAAAGACGAGGAGGAAGCTGAGGCTCAGGAAATTGACGAAGATGAAAAAGTCGATGATAGATTCCGTTTCTGGGTCACAACCATGCCTACTCCTGATTTCCCTACATTTGTTATGCAAAACTCAATCAAACTCACATATGAACCTCCTAAAGGTGTCAAATCTAACGTGATCCGATGCTATAATATTATCGAAAATGAGTACTTCCAAGGCATAGCAGATGAAGCTAAGTCCAAGGCATTGCAGAAATTATTGTTTTCAATGACTCTTTTCCACGGTGTGCTTTTAGAGAGAAAGAGATTCGGGCCGCTTGGATGGAACATTCAGTAGGGATTCTCACTGTCCGACTTCCAAATCAGTAAAGATGTCCTCAAGGCGTTCATGATGGGCTATGATTTGGACGTATTCCCATTCGTGGCTCTCAATTACATGACGTCAGAAGCTAACTAAGGAGGCAAAGTCACTGACAAAACTGATCGCGTAGCTATTACAACCATTTGTAAAGACTTCTTTTAAGGAGGTTTAATAAACTCTGAACTGCCAAAAATTAGGAATATTTAAGAGATTCCGGAATTATCTACACCCGAAGAATGGAAAAATCATGTGGCTAACTTGAGCGAAGACTTGGAAATACCCGAATTATTCGGTATACACAAGAACGGTAACATTACTTCACAGAAATTGATGACGGCCGAATTCATCGGAGACGGTATCCAGACTATCCCGCGAGGCGGCGGAGGCGGAGGCGAAAGCACTGACACTGTGATGGAAAACAAATGCATTGAATTGTTGAATTCACAACCTAAGTTAGACGAAATGGATACTATCTAGTTCAGCGTAGAAGATATATCGCGACTTAAACCAGTCACACGTGACAATAGTATGAATACAGTTCTAACCCAAGACGCATTAAGGTTCAACCGTTTGATTGAAAAGATACAACAGACTCTGACCAAGCTCAAGAAAGCCATCAACGGCTTGGAAATCATGGATGGTGCCATGGATATCCTAGGGGGTGAGTTGCTCAATGGTGTCGTGCCTACAAGTTGGTTGGCAAACAACATTTCCTACCCTACCATGAAACCACTGGGGTTCTACTGGCGTGATTTGATCAAAAGGTTGCTAGCCATCAAAGACTGGATTTAAGGTGAACAACCATATATGTTCTGGATCTCTACCTTCCATTTTACTCAGTCATTTAATACTGGTATATTCCAAAACTAAGCAAGGAAGAATGACCTCGAAATCGACGCATTAGACATGGTGTTCAAATTCTTAAGACCCGAGGACAAACCAACTGTCCGGCCTGAAGTAGGGGAGTAAGTCTAAGGCTTCTTTATGGAAGGATCCAAATGGTGTATGGACGGTATGCAGATCGTGGAAAGTGAAATAGGCAAACTGTACTAGGACATGCCTATTATCCACTTTATCCCGGTCATGAAAAAGAAGTGGGGGATAATTGAAGACCAACAAGATGAACATGGCAATCCACTACCTGACCCTCTCAAAGGTTGCAAAAGATTTGATTTCAAAGGTAGGGATTAATAGTCCAAAGATGAACTCGTTCTTGGCTACGAGATTGACGAAAACGAGTTAGACGATGAAGGGCAGCCTATTATTGATTCAAGCGGCAATAATGTCAAGAAGATGAAGACAGATTACAATGTCTTTGAGACACCAACATACAAGACTAGTGCCAGAAAAGGAACCTTAAGTACAACCGGTCACTCTACCAATTTTATCATGCCTATAGATTGCCCTATTCCCGATGGAGAATAGCCAGATACCTATGTTAAGAAAGGAGTAGCTATGTTGACTACATTAGATGATGAATGATAAAATAAGAACATTATACACAATCGAAAAATGGATTAAAATTAAATATTAAACAGAATTGATTTTTAAAATTATAATAATAACAAAATATAAAATAGATAATAATTAATATTACATAATATTTAAGCATAATCAAAATCAATAAAAATAAAATCAAAAAAATAAATTTAATTGATTAAAAATTGATATCAACGTAAGTTTAATTTAAAAGTTTTTTTAAAGATTAAGTAATTGAATAAGTTAGTAAGAGTAAGTTTTAAAAGTTTTTGAAATCACG
>Ga0008459J53047_1005971_pt1 | contig 8477 bp, 16 predicted proteins | sample AOAMet_54_BLW_10_FD_53047 | JGI IMG/M metagenome (IMG submission 53047)
CTTGAAGAACTTGATTCAACAACAAATTTAAAGAAAACTAGTTAGAGCAACAAGCTCAAAAAAGAAAACCCACCACTTGAGATTCACCCGCGTGAACTAAATTTTCTGGAGTAACTCTCCAATCAAGCCTAGGAGGCTAATATAAACATTATGAACATTTCAAAGTACACTAAGAAAGTAAGGGTAACCCGCCAGCCCAGTGAATTTTTCGGGCTGCACTACACCAAAATCGACCGACTTGCACCTGGCATGTCCATGGGCATCAGTCTTAAGTTTGAGCCACGTGACTCACTAAAAGACTTTAATGAATTCATGGTCATTGAGACCGACGACTAAGCATACCAGTTGCCTTTGAAGGCATACCCTTCCAAAGCGCAATTATTCTACAGCTATACACTTAACTTAGGCTTTGTAAGCCGATCCAGCGATAAAAAAGATAAAATCACATTCATTAACAAAGGCACCAAAAATGCTGCCGTCAAACTCGAAAAGATTTACAACAACACTGATGTGCAGTTGATGAACGATGTATTCAATGTCGAACCTGAGGGCAAATTTGACGTGCAATGCTTGATCAAAGGACTCAAGGTAGGCCAGGCACGGGAGGTGTTGCGCGTCATAGTCAACGGTGAGGAACAGGAACGCACCATTGACATCCTGGCTACAGTCATCGACCACACCGTAGCACTCGTCGACTTTAAGACCAACAAACCGCTATATAACATCAACTTTGCCAAAATGTTTTAAGGCGACAAAAGGAAGTAGTCCACTTATTTGTGTAATAATGGTCCTAACCCTGTTAACTAGCGGATTAAAATCATGAATTCGGATATGACTGATAGCAAATTGGAACTCATTACAGTCACTACACCACAGTCACTCGGTCAGGAATTGTCTAACCAAATCTTAACCATTGACAAACCATCAGGAGTTATTGACCCATTCGACTCTACTGACATCACATTCAGCCTCATGGCTGAATCTTATGAGAAAATAAGTGGATTCATCATAGACAACAAACAATTTTCACTTAGATCTAAGAGAACTGATGACGATGAAGACTCAACCAAATAATCATTCAAGTGTTATGTATTAATCGAGGATATCGACCAAAAGATTGAAATCCCAGTAGAGGCCCGTGCCTTCATGCCTCAACTGTTAGTAAATGAAGCTGAATTCTAATTCTATGAGTGTGCAGTGAATGAAAGCAAAGAGCAATAGTTAGTGTTGCAGAACAAGAATGACTAGATCCCGATTAAAGTTGAACTTGACAAAGTGCCTCAATTCAACACTGATGTTCGTAGCATTGTTTTGGCACCTAATGAGACACAGGACATTAGGATTGTATTCCAACCTCACAACTTAGGCAGTTTCAACCAAACATTGAATATTTAATACTGCAATAGACGCTAATGTCTCCCTATTAAGTTGTAAGGCACCAGTAGTAAAATGGGGAATAAGACTTTGAAGTCTAGTAACTTTTCAGGTAAGATTGATCCAGGGAGTGTAATGAAAGCATCCAACAATATGTCATTCCAAAAGAGTTTGAAGTCAAGAGAATACAACTATGAGACATCAATACACACTAATAGGACAGAAAATATGCAGGCATTTTTGGAAAAGAAAGAACACAACCAGAAAGCTACGGAGGATTTGAGGCATATGCGCATTAGACGACTGCACGACCAGACCAACAAAAAGTTCAAAGTGGACTTCAAGGGCGGCCAAGTGGCAGTGACTGACTCCGAATTCCAAGAGGACATTAACCTGGGCATGAAACTGGCTGAACTGCCTCCAGTCAAACTGGATATTTAAGATATTGATATGAACTAGACCCAGGGCAAGCGCGGGGTCGAACCTGAAGCGCTGCATGTCGAACACAACCCTAGCAGGGTCATCAAGAAGAAATACCCGTCTAACTACAACAATTTATCGATCATGAAGGAAGTAGAGTCTGAAATCAGTCCGCAAGAGTTGCAACGCATAAGTGTAGGCCCTAGCCAGTACGACTTCGGGCAAGTGTTTGTGAGGAGTGCAAACACCTTCAGCTTCAGCGTGTTCAACGGCAACAACAAACACATTCTGATGGAGTTGTTCAACGTGGAGGGTGACCCGCAAATGCTGATCCACCCTGCGGCCCAGATCATCCCACCCGCGGTCATGGTCTCATTCGAAATCACATTCACACCCCGCGAGAGCAACCAGCGGGTCAACTTGACAGTAGGTTACAAGGTCAACGGCATGCACGAGTTTAAACTGCCCACACGTGCTGACACCAAACCTTGTGAGTTGAAAGCGGACAGGAATATACTCAACTTCAAATTCCATGACAATAGTTACGACATGACCACAAGTGAAATTGTCAAACTGAAGAATAGTGGTAATTCGGAGGTCAACTTCTTCTTTGTGATCCCAGAGAATCCTACATTCAATGTTAAACCAAGGAGTGGATCGGTTAAGGCAGGAACCATTATGAACGTAGAAGTCATCTACACTCCTACCGATGATGCCTGGAAGAAAGACGAGGAGTCACTTACCTGCAAGATTGAAGATGGAAATGACCTGAGCATTCGGTGTTTAGGAACCGTGCCGCAATCCAAGTTGGTCACCAACTCCAAGGAAATCAACTTCGGTTCTATCAGTATCGGAGGAGAAGCAGTCCAATCGTTCATCTTGAAAAACACACTCAAGACCCACACCTTGTTCAACATCAAGAATAGCATTGAAGGCTTGACCATCAACCCCATCAAGGGCAAAATAGGGCCCAATGACAAATTTGAAGTAACATTCCAAGTAGACACCAGTTAACCGTCACTGCTCAAAGACCAGGTGGATATTGACATTAGGGGCGGCAAGTCTATCCAAGTGCCAGTCTTGGCAGAAATCATGGTGCCTAACATCAACTTGGATGTGGAAACTCTAGACTTTGGCGAGGTCATTGTGGGCAAGAGGCAGACTATTGAATTTTCAATCCGAAATGAATCTGCCATAGAGTCTACACTCTATCTGGATCTCAGAGAATATCCAGATTTTACACTTAACTTACACGAATCTAGCAAGCAGCAACTTAATCTCGAGTAAATGGAACTTATGCCTAATGAAGAAAAACGCGATAAAAAGGAAGAGGATATGCTAGACGAGGACGATGAAGACGAAATCCCTGAAGATGAGTCTAACCGCATTGTGGTTATCCACCTACAGAAACAAGTTGAGATTAGATTCACTTTCACGTAAAGTCCTTCTGCTTCCAAGGGGTACAAATTTGACATGCCATTCTTCCTCAGTTACACCGGCACACTCAAGAGGTTGAGGAAGTTAGTCTCAGCTTATGGCATCATGCCTGTAGTGAAGATATCATCTAATGTCATTGATTTCAAAAGAATAGTGGTGTCACAGAGCACTAATGCTCAATTAGGTACCAGTGAGTTGGTGTTGAGCAACAACACAGATAAAGATATACGATTTAGAATTGAATATCAGCATCCCGAGATGGTGTCAAATGCCTTCCATTTGAACACGTCAGGCGTGATCACTTCATTCAACAAACACTAACTGAAGGTCACGTTCAAGCCAACTGATTCATGCGACTAAAATGACGTCATACTCATTTAGGTGGAGGGCAACCCTGAACCTATGTTTGAGGTGGTGCTCAAGGGCGAGGGCACCATGCCACGGTTGATTTTTGACAAGTAGGAGGTGATCATGCCGATCGTGCCGCTGCAAATCGAGTCACGCGTGCGTCTGACCATCATCAACCAGGGTTAAGACAACATCGATTTGAAGTCTAGGTTCAACTGTGACCAATCTCTAATCAAAGTCAGAGTTGACTGGCCGGATGGGAGTCAGTTGGGGGTGACCAAGCAGAGACTGACTGTGGTTATTGTTTATACTGGCGATAAACCATTTGGATTCACCACCAAGTTGTTCTTCTTCGACGCTAGTGATAATTCTTGGACTATTAATGTATCAGCAGTGACTGATAACTGCATTTTCTCGAACTAGACCTGGTTGCACAAGAATTAGGATGATGGCAGGATCCAAACCTTCGAGCGTGACACTGCAATAGACTTCGAGTAAGATGACATGATGGGTAATGGCGGTGACCCAGACAAGGCAGAGAAAGCTAGTGGGATTGGTTCAAGCAACAGTATCAATGGCTCACTCGTGATTGGATTCGACCCTAACAACGTGTTCTTCTAAGAAAAAACTTGCAAATTCATCTGCAGGTGGCTAAAGGACAATGTAATCATGACTAAAACTGTTGAGACATTCCCATACGACGTGACTAACAATGGGCTTGAGCAAATTTAAGATTTGTTGAAGTTCCTTGGACAGAAACCACCTACAAAACCTAAGGCATACTCCAAAGTAAACTTAGAGCGTGCCTATGAAATGGTCAAACAGTAGGATGAGTTAATTTCATTCTTAACCTCAAAAGGATGCCTGATGAACACTGTTAAGTCTTAATACCTCTTAGACTTTACATTGTTCAAGATTTGGTTGAAAGAAAACACTGCTAATGAGTATATACAACGTGCAAGGTACATCGAGAAACTGCACAGTTTCTAATTAGTAGATAGCATGGTCACCATGTTCTACCAAATCATGAAAGTATTCTAACTGAAACGCATTGACTTCAAGTACATCAGAAACGTACCCGGGCTCTTCAAAGAGGAAATCAATGCTACCAACTGCATCCAGCGCTCTAATATCTACTCACAGTCCGAAGTGGTGGTGCTCAAGTGGCTACAGGTCCACAAGTCAAGACTTTAATCTTCAGAACGCAATTTGATTAAGAACTTCCGCATTGACTTCAGGGATGGTACTTTGTTGAACGCAGTCATCCAGTCGCACTAGAAAGGGCTGAGCGCACTGAAGAACTTCAAACATGTTGCAACGAATGAAGAGGAAATCAGATTCAATAACCAAGCAGTCATCAATGCTCTCAAGGAAATAGGTGTCAAGAACTCGGCTGACATGAATCTGCTCACCAACGCTACAGACCGCGAGGTTCTCATGTTAGTGCTCGAATTGTTTTTCAAAATCCCATACTACAACCCTAAGGCTAAAATTGAATTCAATGCTGTGTTGGGTGAGACTTGCTCCAAGAATGTGGAGATTACCAACCCTGGAAAGAAGAAGATTGAGTAAAACTGCAGAGTTGAAGGGACATCGGACTTCTTCCTTGAAAACGATTATCTTAATATTGAACCAGGAGAGAAAGTGTCACTGACAATCTGTTACAGACCTAGAGTTTCTAAAGAAAACTAAGGCAGACTAGCTATCGTAACCTCAGAACACAGTATAACTTAAGCAACCCCAATCGTATTCGATTTAGTAGCACGAGTGGTTGAACGCAGAACAACCCGCAATTAAGACGTCGAGGGCAAAATGTTCCAAATTGAAAATCTGAATGTTGACGTGACCAACACCTTTGATGAAGATGTGGACTTCACAATAAGTCTCTCTGACCTCATTCCTAAATATGACTCTAACAAGTTTAAAGAGGATGAACCCGGCAAGAAGAAAAAGAACAAGGACAAGTAAGATTTGTAAAAGTGTGGCATTGACAACAAGAGTAACCCTACGGTACCAAATTCATTCTGGATTAAGCAGACTAACATTAAGTTGAAGAGGGGCCAAACTAAAACGATACAGGTACAGTTCCTGCCTTTTGAAAACAGGATGTTCAAGAACTAACTTGTGTTCTCTGATGCAAATGTTGGTGAGTTCCAATACGAACTCACTGGACGCGGGACAATGCCTGATCTCTACCAAGCTAAGATACACAGACAGTGTTAACAAGATGAAAGTCTTAATATTGAGTTGATCTTCAACGTCATGAATATACAGTTGGAGAAAGCGAAAGCACAGCTCATTGAACGCAACTCTAAGATGGACAACAAAAAAGGTGAAATATACGAACGTTCGTCACGCGCAAAGTAGCTCAAAGAAAAACCTACGCAATGGTCTATCGAGTACACCTCTCCTTAGTTCCAAGGTGACAAGATTATCAACATAGGTGCAGGCGACACGGAAGACAAACGGGTCAATGTCAGTTTCACACCCTCATCCGCAGGCATATTCAACTCATTCGTGACATTCAAGTCGATGGACAACCCGCTGGACATCAGGTTAGTGGAGTTGGAGGTGAACGTGATCCCTGCCATGACTGAGTACGAGTTGGAGATGACGTGCCCTGCGCGCATGTCAGTCTCGCAACCGATTCCGATCATCAACAAGTCAGGCATGGACTACAACATGAAGTGCGAACTCAAGGTGGACAATGACGCCAAATGGTTCACGGGCAGCGGGGACCTCACGGTCCGCAGGGGTGCCACTGACTACTAGCACTTGACCTTCACGCCCGCCTGGATAGGCAAGTGGACTGCCTACCTCGTGATTAAAAACCAGTCCACCGCCGAAGTCATCAGCTACAAGGTCAACGGCATCGCCACCGAACCACGGGCTATCAAGCACATCAAGGTCAACGGCAAGGCGCGCTCCAAGATTGAGTGCTGCGTGGAAGTCAATAACGAAAGTGAAGAATTACGCACTTAAAAGGTGGAATCAGACATTCCAGGCATCGAGGGTGAAACTAAATTCGCTCTCAAATCGGGGCAGTCAAAGTTCTAAGAATTCTTCATGTTCAGCTAGGTATCCGGCGAGCTAACTGGCAGTATCACCTTCACTGATGACCAGGGCAAGTATTGGTGGTAAGTGATCGAAGTAGTCACTGACCAACCAGACCCCCATGGAGCCATCACGCTTGAGTGCGACGAGAAGAAAGTAGTTGAATTTGCCGTCAAGATACACAATCCTAGTAATAAAACTAGCACTTTTGATGTGATCATGGAAGGCGAAGGACTTCTAGGCGAGACTCAATTCATACTGGAACCAAAGGCAACTAAGGAATACAAGTTGTAATTCTCGCCACTCTAACCATTTGAGCGCAAAGGTACTTTGAGGTTCTTGAGTGAAGCCATTGGAGAATTGTGGTACAAACTGGTTCTCAAATCAAATAAACTCGAAACTAAAAGACTAGAAGACATTCCAGTTGAACTAGGCAAATTCGGCACAAAGGAAATAGTACTTACCAATCCGCTACAGGAACCTATCACAATACGACATAAACTAACAAACGAAATTAACTTCAAAGTCAAAGAGCCTGAAATCACGATCCAACCTTTCAAAACAGCAATCGCACATGTTATGTACTTCCCATCCGAACTTAATGTCAAACAAGAATGCTTCGTCAAATTCTAGAACGACTAGGTGGGTGAATTCAACTAAATCGTATCTGGCACAGGTATAATGCCAAAAGACATGGCTGTAACCTAGATTTCTTGCAAGCTAAATGACACCACATCAGCTTTGATCAATTTTAAAAACCCATTTAACTCTGCATGCAACATTGACTTTGAACTGTTGACCGATGAAACTGACACTTTGAAACTGATGCTCAAACGTGAGATGAGGTTGGAACCTTTGAGCATGTTCCAGATTCCTATTAATTTTTCACCTACTTCGCTTGAGACTGCAACAGCTACTCTAATTATTAAAATAGGAAATATCAATTGGACTTAACCTATTGTAGGAATCACAGAGACCAAGAGCGAGAAAACTGAAATACGATTCAGCACGCAGTCACGTAAGTTACTTGAAGATGTAGTCAGGTGCAGCAATTTCGATGGCATTAAAGAAGGCGAATCCACAGAATTCACTTGGAGTTTGATCTACCCTGATGACAACAAGCATCTAATCGATAGCTATCTCGACTTGCAACCCGACCGCTTGAAGATCAACAAGTCCACTGACGTTATTGTGTTCCGCATGAAGTTCCTACCCTTCAAACCAATAAACACGCGTGTTAACCTTGTTCTTGACCGCAAGTCTGGCGGTAGGTACAAATACGAACTCAACTTCGAATCACGTTTGCCCGAGGTAGATGACGTGATCGTGATCGAGTCAACAATCAACAAAGCCAGTGCAGTCAAATTCCGCTTGCGCAACTTGTTCCCCGATGGGCCATTTTCAACCTACTTCCAAGGCAAAGACAGTTGTTTTACATCTTCACCGCAACACGGAGTCTTGAAACAGACCGAAGACACTGAGTTCATGATCGTGTATAAACCTCCTGAGTACGGCAAAGAAAAACAAACCTAATTTATAATCGAAACCAACGAGATGATGTGGAGGTACCAAGTCAATGGAAAATTCCCTGAATACAAACCACCTGTATTGGAGAAAGGCAGGTTAGGCAATACCGGAGTCAAGAAGGGTAAACTTGGAGATTTAAGTGCAATTAGAGAGTGAAATATTAAATGAATTCAAATAAAGTTATAAAATAGTTATAAATTAAAGTTTAAAATGTATTTATAGAGAGTAATATCAGAATAATTATTTATTTGATAATGGAAATATTATAAAGAAAATTATTGCATTGAATAAAGTTTATTATAATATGAGTTTATGAG
>Ga0008459J53047_1013725_pt1 | contig 7172 bp, 12 predicted proteins | sample AOAMet_54_BLW_10_FD_53047 | JGI IMG/M metagenome (IMG submission 53047)
GCAAAAGCAGAATCAAAATGATGTCATTTTAGACAATTAACAAAATGGTAATAAATACAAAAGCAATTCAGTAAGTAGAAATCAAAAAAGCAACAATCAAATTAAAAACATACTAAGAACGACTAAAAATGAAAAACAAATAAAAAACGGACTTGGTTCTATTCTGAATAGTAACGAAAAAGGAGTAAACCAACAAAGAGCAAGTTTCATTAACCCAGTATTTTCTCAACATGAACTTGAAAACCGACTTAAGAAGATTGGGATTGACATTTCAGTTCAATCCGATCGACAACGCGAAAACCAGCTTCCACTGGAAGCCTAAGACGATTATAATTATCTATGCAAAGATCCGAAAGACTGGATCACTAAATTAGCTTCTATGTCATCTACCTTTAATGGTGTTGATGCTTATATACTACACTACAATGACAAGGGACAAGGACAATACTTACATGCCAAAGTCATGTCATTTGATCCCAAAACAGAAATATACAAATGTAAGATACCTTCTTTAAACATAGAGTCTAAATAGAATATGCTCTATGTGTGTTTCAAAGGAGAAAACTACATCAAATAATCAGACCGTATGAGTAATGCGTATAAAAGACGTAAAGACGCATTCAGTCTCATTTCTTATAATTAGTAAATAGATAACATGCCTAAGAAAGGGGTTCAAACCATATCTGAAGATCAAATTGAAAGGATATTCTACATGATACGCTCATCAGATGATATAGATTCCAAAACAGGCAAGAAACTGGAAGAAATTATTGTCGAATTGAAGAATGAGTAGGCACGTTCAATGAATAAGTTAATATTTGACAAGTACATGCACGAATCAGTCAGTATATTCCAGAAATTAGCATTGCCAGTACTAAATAACCTGAAAACCGTACCTGACTGTGGCAAAATTAAAACCCCGCTATTTGAAGAAGACTTCAGACAGTTTAATAATCATATAACTAATAAAACTCTATAAGACAATAAGAATTCCATAAAAGCTATGACCAAAATTAACCAGTTGTGCTACCAGGTCAGCTAAGAAGAAGATATCTTTGTTACGAGTATGGACAAAGTGTATAAATTAGATGAATTCTTCTCTATCCAGAAAACAAACATTAGCAATATCACTGCTTTCCTGACCCAAAAGTGGGTAATTGACATAGAAGAAACTGTGAAGGACTTAGTTGCCACGCAAGGGGATAAATGGGACTGCACTGAAAGTCGAAATGCATAGGAAGGGTCCAAACTCAAGTCATTTCTCACGGTGGTCAAATATATGATGCAAGACTCACTGGCTAAGATAGCCACTAGAAGTATTAAAAACTTCATTGATGCAGTTCAGATCAAAATGCCCGACAAAGTAATTTTACATGCTAGCAACAATGTTGAAAATTGGTTCAAAAGATTTGCGAACATGGACGAAGACCTGATTGAGTACCCTCAATCCTTATTCTACCTGGAAATTGAAGAAGATTTGCCAAATGAGCAGTACAAATTCTCAGAACACCTCAACAATTTCATGGACACCATGATGCAACTCTAGAACATGGGCATAACCGCACTGGAGGATATCGATCAAGTAGAAAAGAAGATATTGAGAGATATGTTCAAGGTCACAGGACTTATGGGCAAGATACACGCTCCAAAGTTGTTGGACCCAGCTCAGGGTGACTAGGAAGCACAAGAAAATTTGTACATTTGGAACGGACTACTTCAATTAAAAAAATTAATGGATGATGCACTCGAACCTTTGAAATCTTAGTTGAAAATATTCAAGAAGATTCAAAATGAAATCAAGTTGAATCCTGATGAGTGGTTTATGTCTTATTATGCAGCTTTGGTTCAAGACCTGGAGTTAAGCAACAACCGTGATGAGTCTGACAGGAAAGAAAACGAGGTTGAAGTTGTACTGATGTAAGACTTGCAGCAGATAAAAGCTCACATTAACAACCAGATTGAACGAGAGGCGGAACTGCAACAGTTCATCCCCGACAAGATCCAAGTAGGCATCTTTGACATTTCATTCCACAAAATCAAATCCAATTCAATCCAGAAGCACAAACACATCATTGAAAGGTTGAAAAATCTAATTCATTCTATAATCAAGTACAATGTAAGAGATATTGCGCGAAGTAAAGATAAAATATTGCGCACAATAGACCACATCCCAACCGACATACGCAAACTTGCAGAAATATCACGCTTTATCGAAGATATACCTGCGTTAGTGATCGAACTCAACCGTTCGATCGAGAATACTTATGATTTGTAAGACCTACTTGATTTGTACCTGTATGACTTCTCGAAAGAGGATCTGTCTGACAGGTGGAGACTGATGAACTATGCCAAAGAGGTTTATGATAAAAGAGACAAGAGCACACTTGAACTGCAAGCTAAAAAGACTGGTTTAATGGCTGCACTTAGTTCGGATAAGCAGGAGTTTGAGGAGAAGTTGAGGGAAACCGCAGAAATTGTCAGTAAACTCTCAGACTATAATGATATAGCACTTTATGAAGAATAAGCTATTAAAATAACGGAATTGGATAAAAGACTTGAAGATCATATGAAAAAGGCGACTGATTTCAATGATCAAGAACATTTGTTCCAAATGCAGGTCACCAATTATGGAATCAAAGAAATAACTAAGAAATTTGAATTATTTAAAGATATGTGGCTAACAACTAGAGACTGGAAAAAGAACCAATAAGATTGGCTGCACTGTGATTGGTTCAAACTTAACGGTAGTGTGATAGAATTTGAAGTCAACTCTTACAAAAACAAATTAGCCAAAGTGAAAAAAGTGTTCAAGAATAAACCTGAAACTGAACCACTCATAGCGCACATTGACCACTTTTTAGACGAAATCAAAGAATTCGAACAGTACATCCCTCTAGCCACCAATCTCACTTCAAAAGCAATCGAGTCCAGACACTTTGAACAACTGTCCAAAACAATTGGCATCGAGATCAACCCTAACAAAGAAGGGTTCACGTTCAATGACATGATTGGACTGAACTTGTTAGACAGGATTGATGTCATCGAAGAGACATCAGTACGTGCATCCAAAGAACATGGCATACGGCTAGATTTGGATAAGATGTAAAGCGAGTGGGGTGCTTTTGACTTCGGGTTAATTGCGCTCAAAAATTCAGACACATTCATCTTCAAGAATATTGACACTTGTATCAACAGTATTGACGAGTCAATGACAGTTACTTTAAACTTGTTCTAATCGCCCTACAAGTCAGTCTTTGAAGAGGAAATCAATAAATGGAACACCGAGATCACGATGGTGAGTGAAGTACTTGAAAAAATACTTAAATTACAGCTGAATTATATGTAACTACAGCCTATATTTAGTTCGAATGATATTAAAAAAAGTCTATTCCAGTAATATAAAATGTTCAAGGTAGTAGACACAAGGTGGAGGGCTAACATGAACAATGTTCAAAAGACACTGAATGTGTTCAAATTCTGCAACGATGAAGAACTCAAAAATGCTATCAGCGAGGATATCAACACCCTATCCAAAGTTTATAAAAACCTCGAATCCTATTTAACCATGAAAAGAACAAATTTCAGCAGGATGTATTTCTTGTCTGACGAGGAGTTACTAAAAATATTGTCCAATACAAAAGAACCCCGCAATATCAATGATTATGTCAAAAAAATATTTGAAAACATTTCTCTTCTAGTATTTGATGAAGATTCGATGATTACTTCGATTGAAAGTGAAGAAGGCGAACGTGTTGCTTTGCTTGAAAAAGTGTCACCGAAAGAGTACTCAGTTGAAATCTGGATGAATGCAGTTGAATCAATGATGGTGGAATCCATCAGGTACTACATCCTGGAAGCACAGAAAGACTAGAAGAAGACAGACCGCATCACATGGGTCAAAAAGTACTTCTGCCAGTGTGTGTTGAATGGTACACAGATTGTGTGGACAGTGGAAACTGAGAAAGCTATCCAGAAGAACAAACTATCGGAGTATTATGACAGGTCCAATGAACAGATCAAGGATTTAGTTGAGCAAGTCAGGGGCAAGTTAAGTTAGCTTGAGAAGAAGACTATCAGTCCACTGATTGTGCAAGGAGTGCATGAACGGACTGTGATCAAACTGCTGGTAGACCTCAAAATCTCTAATCCATTTGAATTCGAGTGGTCTAGTCAACTGAGGTTTTAGATCCAGGATGACGATATTGTGGGTAAATGCCTCCAAACTTCATAGCCGTAAGGGTATGAATACCTAGGCAACACTGAAAGGTTAGTAATAACACCTTTGACGGATAAGTGCTATATGACTTTGATGGGTGCAATCAAACTTAATCTGGGTGGATCTCCTTCTGGACCTGCCGGAACTGGAAAAACCGAAACTACTAAAGATTTAGCTAAGAATCTTGCCAAGTTGTGCAAAGTATTCAACTGTGGTCCTGAAATGGAATATACTATGATAGGCACATTTTTCAAGGGTTTGAGTTCATCAGGTGCATGGTGTTGTTTTGATGAATTCAATAGGATTCAACTGGAGGTATTGTCAGTTGTAGCGCAGTACATGCAAAGTCTATTGAATGAAAAGAAGAAAGGGTTAAAAGAGACAATGATATTCTTCATTGACTCAGAAATCAAAGTATTGAGTTCATTTAGTGTCTAAATTACTATGAACCCAGACTAAAAGGGCAGACAAGAACTGCCGGATAACCTTAAAGCACTTTTCCGACCAGTGGCAATGATGGTTCCAGATTAAGCATTAATTGCTGAAATATTCCTGTACTCTTTCGGATTCTAGAACTCAACTGACCTTGCCAGAAAACTAGTAGATACCTTTAAACTGTGCTCAGAGCAATTATCCAACCAATATCACTACGACTAAGGCATGCGTGCTGTCAAATCGACCATCAGTGCAGCAGGGATCATCAAACGCAACATCATGGAGGGAGACGAGTAGCAAGTGGTGCTCAAGGCGTTGATTGACATCAACATGCCCAAGTTTCTGCACAACGACATCTTACTCTTTGATAATATTGTCAAGGATCTATTCCCTAGCACCAAACGGCCTGAATCCAAACTTGCAACCCTGCAAAGAGCTGTGGACCAGTCTCTTAAGGAAATGAACCTGACGAGTATACCCAGCTTTGTTGAAAAAGTGTATCAATTTTAAGACACTCTTGAGATCAGACATGGCTGTATGATAGTTGGACCAACTGGCAGTGGCAAGACTCAGAATTAGAAAGTCTTGCAGTCAGCTATCACTAAGTTAGCCCCTGATTAATCTGAAACCGATGAAAACAAAGCACTAAACCCATACCGCAGGGTAGTCACGTAAATCTTGAACCCCAAAAGCGTGAGCACTGAACAGGTTTATGGCCAAATGAATGTAATAACCAAAGAATAAACCAAGGGGATTGTGCCTGTCATATTCAACAAAGCATGTGACCAAATCAAGTCTGAAAACAGACAGTGGATCATGTTTGATGGACCGGTTGACTCACTTTGGATTGAGTCAATGAACTCGGTCCTGGATGACTCGAAGAAACTGTGCCTACCTAACTCAGAAATCATTGACATCACTAAGTAAATGAAGATACTGTTCGAAACTGACACCCTTGAAGAGGCATCCCCTGCCACAATCAGTAGGTGTGGTATGGTGTACATGGACAACAAAGCTATATCGCATGAATGCATGTTTGACAATGCAGCATTTAGATTTGATGACAAAGTCAGGTCTTCAAACTTTGTGATGAAGTTGAAGAAACTGTTTTTGTTTTAAATCCCTCAAATTTTGCAGTTTATCAACAAAGAATTGACCCCCATTGTGCTCACTAGTGATTGCAATCTAATCTAATCCTTAATTAAACTAGTCAATGCTGTGCTGGTTGAGTAAAGAGGTGGTGAGTTTGGGCATTGGGAGAAGAAACAACTGGACAACGTAATGAGGTCTATTGACAGGATATTTATGTTCGCATTGTCATTTACAGTTGGCGCTAACTAAGACGTGGAGGATAGGGAACGTTTTAATGTCAAACTGTTCGAACTGATCAACATTTTCAATGAAAACCCAGGGCAGTAAGAATGCGATGCACCTGTAATCAAACCACCCGGGGATGCACCATAATTCAACTTCTAGGTGGACATCAAGAGAAGTACATTCGAGACATGGGACCAGATGCTGCCTGACATTGATATAGACAAAAAAGGCTTTGAGGAAATCATCATACCTACCGAGGATTCAACCAAATAATACAAGATTAATGAGTTACTTTTGAAGAGTTAATGTCCTATCATTAACTGTGGCGAGCCCGGGACGGGCAAGACCATCAATTGCGAGAAGATTGTCAATTCTTTTCCTACCATTAGATTCATGCCTATATCCATGATATTCAGTGCAAGAACAAGTATATCAACCATCTATAATACTATCTGGTCTAAGCTTAAAAGAAAAAAGTTCACTCTTATGGGACCTGAAAACAACAAAAAAGCTTTAGTATTTATTGATGATCTGAATATGCCTAAAAAAGAAGAATATGGTGCACAGCCACCCCTTGAACTGCTTAGACATCTATTTGAACATCAAGGGTGGTATGAAATGAATGAGTTCTCGTTTAAAAACATCGAGAGTCTGTACTTCATCTGCGCCATGGGACTGCCCGGGGGTGGCAAAGTAGTGCTAAGCCCGCGCTTCACCAGATTCTTCAACATCATCTAGTGGAGCAGGATGCCCCAGGAATCCATGAAGTTGATCTTCAACACAATCATCACTCACTTCTAGTCACGATTCACGACTGAGGTGGTGGAGTGCTTGAATGAGTGTTGTCAGGTCATACTTGAGTCTTAGCAGGAAATCGCAGCCATACTCCTGCCCATTCCGAGGAAAAGCATTTAGATGTTCAACCTGCGTGACGTAACCAAAGTGTTCCAAGGCCTGTGCGAGTGCAAAAGCACTTCAATCACCTCCAAACACACCTTTGTCTCACTGATCAACCATGAACTAGACCGTGTGTTCAAAGACAGGTTGATTGATAATTCTGACAATATAGAATAACGCAGAATAGTGGATGAGAAACTTACCCTTTACTTTGGAGGTTGTGATGAAACCATTTAGGACCATGAGATGATGTTCGGGTCATACTTAGAGTAAGGACAGGAAAACAAATCGGGTGAATAAGGGGTGG
>Ga0008459J53047_1007415_pt1 | contig 7082 bp, 11 predicted proteins | sample AOAMet_54_BLW_10_FD_53047 | JGI IMG/M metagenome (IMG submission 53047)
CAAATCTCACTTTAACAATTCATGAACCATACTTTTCAGATCCAGAATACAAAAGCTTCCGCACCAAGAAATTTGTAGAGTTCAAATTTTGGGGCGAGAAGAAAAACATAAGCCTCGATTTCGATGCTGACTCTCACAGTAAGAATAACCGCGAAGTCACCGTCAAATGGGAGGTTAAAACTACCAGAGAAAACTTCTACAAATACCTCTAGGACTGTGCTATTCTCAAAGTTCAGATTCTGCACGAGGTGTAAAAGAAAAAACAGAAACAGAAAGACAAGATCGGCAAATCCAACATCAACTTGCGGGGATACCTCAACAAAAATGTAGGATCTGACAATGCATCTAACTACGTCATCCTAATCGACCGCGAGTTTGATATTATAGCTAAAAAGAAAGAAGGCCAAAGTGTCGTAGAGGGCAAGGTTGGCAAAATAAGAGTTACTCTCAAAGACAACTAGGCTAAGAACCTGCTAGAGGGTCAGCTGAAAGGTCTGGAGGCATCGGTAGACGAGAACCTGTCTTCATTCGCACTGAATGAAATCAAAACCAAAATGGACCTGAATGCTAAATTCAGTTCCAATATCTAGAAAGAATACGACGACAATAAAACTGTTGCATCCAGCCTATGTCCTGAGACTAAACGGTTTGAGAGCAATGACTACACCACAGTGTTTGACGCACCCCGCTCACACAATTAATTCGGCAGGGCTGATCATTCTGTCGACCAGTCCCTAGACCGGTCTAAGATTTCAGTGCACGGCCACGGACACCAGGTCGTCAACCTAGGCAATATTAAAGATAAGGCGAAGGATCAGCGTTTGTCAGGCATCCTAGCCAAAATTGGCAAAATCAAAAGCGAAATCAACGCTTCGGCTGAAGACCTTGACTTTGACGTGCAGACATTTCCTGAACACATTTCCAGTTCAGGGCAGGGTTATGGTCAAGGTTCTCTTGAACGCAAAGAAGACTCGCCCAATTTACAACAACATGTTAATCAACGGTAGCAAAACGTACGCGTGGAGTATGATGGTCGCAAACTTCACACTTACACCAACGAGGATGACAATAACAACCAGGACACTGATAATAATAATGACCTCAGACATAAACACAACGTCAAAGACTACGAAAAAAGATACGAACTACAGAATCTGAAGTACACACCCTGCATGCTACGCTATCTGTCAGTGGAGACAGCAAGCGTTGAATTCCTGAAATATGACAGTTTGAAAAAGTTCCTCCGTGAGAAAACCTACTTCCACTTCGTGTTCCACAACCCATTGACGAATGAGTTCCTGCACCAACTGACATTAAATACTGGTGAATTCCTGAAAACAGAATTGGTGTGCTTCAAGGAAATGGACCTTGACTTGTACGACTTGAAAAACCCGGCACTGAATGCAACTCCTTTCCTGTCGGTCACCATGTAGTAACGCGTGAACAAAGACAATGTAGTTGTGGCGGCCCAGAGTGCATTCCAGGCCAAAGATGTGCTCAAAAAAGAAGATGAACAGTAAGGCATCCAACTCCCGCTCTAACTCAACTTGGACACCGTAGACCAGTTCAAGGAAAAGGGGTTTTCACTGGAAAAGCTCAAGGCGGAACAGAACAGTTTTAAGAGGGAGACTATGTCTGCCAAAGCTAATATAGAAATTGTGACATTTTCAGTTAAACTGCTGAATATATTCCACAAGCATGAGCGTGAGGAGGGGAATGTTTTTGAAGATCCACGTGAACCTACGCAAAACTAGAAGCATGACTTGTTGAACATTTAACTTCATTTGGGTGATGTGCGAGGAGTTTCCGCAAGGGATCGATTCACCCCGCACAGGCGCATCTAAGTCAAAACCAAAGATCCGATTGAGAATTCAACTGTAACTTCACAAGAAACACCTGCTCTCCAAGACCCGCTGCTCAATTTCCACGTGGCGTTTCCATTCAGCTACAGGCAGAATCTGTCTGACCTGCGCAAGACACTTGTTCTTGAAGTATGGGATGCTGAAAACCACGCACGATCCCACTTCGTGGGACTGGTCAAACTGGACCTCGAACGCGGCCACAAGTAGCTATTGAACAATGATTAGGAAGACATCCGCAGCAGTCTGTATCCGCACATATTACTAGATAGCTAGGTTGGCATATTAAACTTCCGTGAAAACACCGATGATGGCTTCCTTAAAGTTACACTTGCAATCGGTACTGTGGATCAAAACCTTAAACTGCAACAGGGGATCAACGAGCGCATCATGGGCATTATGCACCAACAGATACCGCAAACCCAAATCCCAAATACACCAATTAACCTCGCCCAAAACGTCCAAAACACTCCAAACACAGTCCAACAACAATCTAATCAAGACAATGTGCAAAATGAGGCTATATTGACACTGAACCCCACTAAACATTCTGAGTTGAAAAATGACACCAAGGAGTCTAATGAACGTGAACCAGAGTTCACTAAGTATGTCAAACAACTCAAGGTCTTACATTAACTTTATAATCAAATAGGTAAGCTAGAGATCAGTATATACGAATTGTTTAAGGGTTATGACCAACGCGATGGAATCATGTCAAAAGAATCTTTTGTAAAAGCCTTTAGCGACAGGGACTTCCTAGGTGCTAAACTCACTCTTGATGAGGTAGTGATGGCGGGGGATTTATTCGAGTACAACGGGGATGTCGACCTGGATGAATTCATCAGATGCTACAAAAGTATGCGTGAAGGCAGTGACTAAGCCAAACGCGTCAACTTCAATTTCGTGAAGGAAATATGCAAACAGGTGCACGCCAGGTAAGAATGGGAGCAAATCAAACAGTTGTAAAATTCAATGAGTTTGTTGGATTCATTCTGGGAAAAGCATGACATAAACACTATTATTGAACAGTTCGTGGACTGCGGGGTGTATCTACAACTTGAGAGAAAGGAGTGGCAACACGTGAGTGTATCATTTGAGGATATTTTCAGGCTGTTACTCAACAGAGTCACTGAACAGACATTCTTTTTGGAATTTATTGTCAATGAGCGTAACCTGAGACTTTAATTCAATTAATTCCTCATCAAAATCATCAAAAAACTCAAGGAGCAAGGGAAGACCTACAAAGAATTTGTGACCTCAATTGAGAAGATTGAAAGTGATGGGTATGCACACATTGATAATCTAGTTGAAAAACTGCACAACTTGGACCTAGTCGTAACTTCCTTTGAACTCATTGTGTTAAAAGCATACCTAGGCTAGGATGAAGTGACAAAAAAGATATGGTTGATTGAAATCTACAAGGCGCTTGAAGACATGGTCGAATACATCACGGCAAAACACCCTAACTATCTCAAACCACCTTCAAAGCCCTTGGAACACGAAGTAGAACCTATCGAAGAACCTAAGGTTGAAGCAGATGAAGATTTAATCATTGGAATGCTAAACAAAAAGCAAAAACAAAATCTTACAACACTCAGTAGTACTGATAAATGGGAACATGATTTACTATACAGTCTTAATAAAAGGTTACAGACTGTTGATATGGTTAATATTTTGAAAGTGTTTAATAAGTTATCCGGGGGGTCTGGTCAAGGCGGTATCAGCAATTTAAATTAACTTGATGAACAAGGACTACTCTACTTATTCCAGACAGCAAGACTTAATATTACTGCTTCAGAGTGCCACTCACTGTAGCATCATCTAACAAGCAAGTATACTGATGTTACTCTGGCATTTATTAATGATCTTATACGCGACAAAAAGGAACCCGTGTCAGAAAGTTTCAGTCTGGCAGACCTAACATGCGAGACTGTACCACTCTCGCATACCAATGTGATTTCTATAACAACCAATTTCGTTCAACCCCAGTTCCGCAACTTTTCTGAACCACATAAACTTGCGGCACTTCTTGCTAAACCTCTATTCCTGAAATAAACAACTCTATAAACAGGCAATGAAGTGTAATACTCAGATCTGTTTGCATTTTCAGACAAATAAGAAAAAACTTTCATGAGCGAATTGTTACAGAATAAAGATTCATCCGTAAACTTACTAAAATGTGCAATTGACGCGACCAGCGAACATGTCTTGCGCAAGAATGAAGTATCCAACATCATCAATGACGACATGGTACTTGAGATGTACTTATGTTCGCAAGATGAGTTCAAAGACACTGTGATTGCCAAAGCAGAAGTGTTGTACAAAGACTAGGTGCAGGAAGAGACACAGACAGGTAGTTTTGCCATCAATAGGCATGTTGTGTTTTACGATTTAACCAATAGGGAAAGTGTGCTCAAAGCACACTGTGAATTCCGCCACACTGCACTGCTTGACTAGCGCAATAGAATCCCTACAACACTTAAGACTATGCAAGTGGCTAAACCATTCTGTGAGATCAACAAATTCAACGTTTAGGTTTATAATGTGAACAGTATAATAAACTCTATGATAGGTGAACGCATACGTATTGATGTATTCAAACATTAGCGTGCTGAAAGCATTGCAATCGACTCATTTGAGACTGTACTCACGGCCAAGCCTGATTTGAGTGGATCATCAAAGCAGAATACACCCGCGCATACCTAAGCACTCGAGCATATGTTCAATTCACATACGTTGATTGATAAAAAGTATTCTTTTAACTCAACTAAAGATGAACTCACTACCGCGTAAGTGGAATTGCGCTTCTAACATGACAATTACTACTTGGGCAACATCGAGGTGAAATTGCTAGCGGCGGTCAACAACTTCCGCGGCACCCGGGGTTCATTTGCATTGAACTGCGCAGGCCGTCCATCCCCATTTTTGGCAGATCTGATGGTACACCCTGTGGATGTGCTTGACCACTAGCTGTATAATGAACGTTTTGAATATGTTGACTTCTTGAGGTGGCAGTAAGCACTTGAATTCGATGCTGTATCACATCGCTACTTGGAACACAGTCGGTTGCGTGAAACACAAAAGAATCTTGCTAACAAGGAAAAGAGTCTTAGTGATAAAAGCTCGAATTTAGTTACACAGAATAACGACCTTGCAAAGAAGGTAGCACAACTTGAGCGTGAACTTGGAAACTAAAAGGATAAAGAAAAGGACTTGTTACGGCTTAAAGATGAGGAATTTATGAGAGAAAAGGTTAAGATGCAACAGGAATTGGAAAAAACACGGTTACTTGAAAGTCAGCGCATGCAAGAGAGTCAGATGAATTCAAGTACGCCCAATGCTAAAGATCCACGATTCAAAGACCAAATGCGTCTCACAGTTAGTATCTCTGGAGTACATGAATTGAAAACTAGTAATGCACCCAATTCCAAAATCAGTTAGTCTATTGATGGATCTCAATTTTCATCTGCTATCAAACCCGGCAAATTACCGTTTTTCGGCTAGAATCAAACCCACTGGGTTAAGCGCAATTAGTTCAAAGATGAAAACAAAATGCGATTTGCTTTCACAGATTCAAATTCAGACCGTCATTATAATATAAGTGTTGACCTACTGCTGCTTAAAGAATTAGGTAGTAGTGAAGGTTGGTAATTCATTTAAGACCCAACTGGCGAATCATATGGGCAAATTTTCATTGGACTTGAAATTGAAAATAACGAGGTTATCCAAAACAACTCAAATAATAACAAGAATTTCATTTCTGCAAACAATCTAATTAATTCCAAAATATAATCATCTAAAGTCGACGCTTGTTCCTCTGAAATTGAAGTGCTGAGAGACTCTGTCTTCCTCAACTTCGACTAATCTGTCATGTCTATTGAAGAAGAACATATTTATAAAAAGCATCATGACAACCTATGTGAATTAGACCGAGTGACTAAAAAGATGCAAAATTAATTGTTAACCGACGAGTTTGAAGACAGCATTGGTAAAAATAAATTACCCTAAAATCAACAAACTCCCACCTACCATGACCATAATGAATTCAAAACCAGGACCGGGTCTAACTCACTAGTAAACACACACTCATCCCTTGGCAGAGAAAACGAGCACATTTAAATAGTGACCAACCTAGATGCAGAACACAATCATGTCCACAATCAAATGCATCATGATGGATATGGGGACAATAACCTATTCAACCAATCAACGAGACTAACCAACGAGCTGTCCCTAGCTGTTAAGTTTGCAGATACACTCCAAGTGCATGATCTGGACCAACCACTAGGCGAGCAGTAAACCCAGCAGTATAGAAGTAAAGTTAAGAGTGAATTACAACCATTAAGGGGTGAGAACAATACACATGATATGATCCAGAATGTCAACTTTGACATTGACAATTTTATCTCCAATGCTAAGATTATCCAGGACAGTATTAATGAGGCTATGACTTACAATACTGACTTAAATCCTAACCAGAAGGAGGAGATGTTCCGTTCGGATCTCAAAACACGTGCTAACGAGTAAAACTACGACCTTGAGGATGATAATCCAAAATTTATAATTGCCAAAAATACCCACCAAATGCAAACCCACTACCAAAATAATGGAAGTGACATTGAAGCAAGAAATCATAGTCAACAACCCCGCCAGTAGAACTAATCACCTCAACGGCAGAATTACAACAAGGATGCTAGCCGGGTTAGTCCAGTGCGTAAAGCAGATCCAAATGTGCCACTTGAGCTTGTAGACACTCAACTCATACGTTCAATAGGGCGTGAAAGTGAGGTTTAGGACAAGGACAAGGAGAACGTAAATGATCGTGATCATGATCAATAATGTGACATTCCTCAAAGTAGTTCAGATGAACAAACGCATTTATCTAGGAAGAAACCTAAGCTTAAATATAGTAGTATATTGAAAAGTCCTGCATTTAAAAAAGAAATGGAAAATCTTAATAAAGCAAAGCAGAGTGAAATTGAAAAAATAAGTAGTATATTGAAAAATTAATGAATAATAATTTAAATAAGATAATTTAATAGTCAAATATGTAAAATTTATTGAATTTAAATTTTGATAAGATGATTAAAGATTAAAGTATTTAAGAAATGTTAAAGTGAGGTTTGTTAAATTGTAAAATTTAAAAATATGAATGAAATGAAATTATGTAGAAAAGTAAAAAATGTAAGTGTAATTTTAAATTAGTTCAAGTGTTAAATTATG
>Ga0008459J53047_1012755_pt1 | contig 7073 bp, 12 predicted proteins | sample AOAMet_54_BLW_10_FD_53047 | JGI IMG/M metagenome (IMG submission 53047)
GTATTTTTCGAAGTGGACGACTTAAGTGAAGCATCCCCAGCAACCATTTCGCGTTGTGGCATGGTGTAGATGGACCCCAAAGCACTTGGCTCCAAATTCTTTTTCTTCAACTAGCAATCCAAACTGCCTGCATCACTGCTGGAAGATAGGTTTTTGCAGAGGATAGAGTACATCTAGGATAATGTGGTAGATACTGCTCTGTTCCGCATGAGGAGGGAGTGTAGGCAGTATGTTGGCACTAGTGAGAATAACTATTGTTACTCACTGCTGAATATCATCAATTCATAGGTTGTGAAAGCAAAGCCGAATGAATACGGCGAGTTGAACATGGGTGAAGTTGAACGCATTATCAACTGTACTGAATTATTGTTTACATAGGCACTCATATGGTCCATTGGGGGTAATATGGACGAAGAAAGCAGGAGTATTTTCAACAAAATCATACACGAGATTTAAGAAGAGCTCAATGAGAAACTGGAAGAACAAGGCAAGACACTCATGCCTGTTTTGACTGAACAGAACACGACATTTTATGACTAAGTAGTTGATTTCAATAATTGTTGTTTCGTGTCATGGAAAAGCTTGAAGAAGGTTTTTAATTTCAAGCAAATATCCTTCGAAGAAATTGTGGTGCCTACTGAAGATTCCATGAAAATGATGGAAATATCTTTGAAGTTGATGCAGTCGAACTAGCACATTATGAACTGCGGCGGCACAGGCACAGGCAAGTCGTTGAACTGCGACACGTTGATGAGTGAATTGAATGCAACTCGCTACACCACGGTCACACTCACTTTCAATGCACGGTCAGGGGTGCAAGCTATCCACAATTCAATCGGCATCAAGCTGAAGAGAAGGAAGATGGGCGTGCTCGGGCCTGAGAACAACAAAAAGGCACTCATCTTTATTGATGATTTTAATATGCCCAAAAAGGAAATTTAGGGAGCACAACCAGTGCTAGAATTGTTGCGCCAGTGGTTCGACCACAACGGTTGGTACGATATGGCTGAATTCGAATTCAAAAAGATCATTGATATCTTCTTCTTGACTGCTATGGGTTTGCCGGGCGGTGGGCGTTCAGAGGTGAGTAGGCGTTTGGTGCGGCACTTCAACATATTGGGCTACACACAAATGACCGAGCTCTCCGTGAAGTAGATATTCTAGACCATAATTGACGGCTTCTTCAACGCCAACTTCATTATCGATGAGGTGCGAGAAAAGATGCGCAAAATCGTGTCGTGCACCGTGGAGTGCTATAAACAGATCATCAAGATATTCCTGCCAGTACCCAAGAAGTCCCATTACATCTTTAATCTCCGTGACTTGTCCAAAGTGTTCCAAGGCTTATCACTCGCCAACTCTAAAACACTCCCAGATGTTACGAGTTTCATTAGGCTATGGATTCATGAAATGAGGAGGGTGTTTTCCGACAGACTTTTAGAGGAAAAGGATCATACAGAATTTGAGACTCTAATAAATTCGACTGTTACCGAAGATTTGAACATGGATGCTAAAGTTATCTTTGCCAAGCAGCGGATTTTATTCGGCGATTTCATTGAGAAGGAACAAGACATGAAGACGTACAAAGAAATCGAGGACTTAACCAAATTGTCGAGCGTGTTGGAGGAAATACTAGAGGACTACAACAATGAAAATATACCCATGAATCTCATTTTGTTTTCGGACTGCTGCGAGCACATTTCACGGCTGTGTCGCATCGTCGGATTCCCGCGTGGCAACGCATTATTGATGGGCGTCGGTGGCTCGGGTCGGCAGTCGTGTACAAAACTGGCAAACTTCGTGATGCAGTACAAACTCTACACGATTGAAATTACCAAAGACTAAAAGCTGGATAAGAACTGGCGCGATGATGTGAAGAATTGCCTTATGCAGGCTGGGTCTAAACGCATTCAAACCACCTTTTTGATCGTGGACACGCAACTGATCGGCGACAAAATGCTGGAGGATATCAACAACATTCTCAACACCGCCGACGTGCCCAACATCTACACCCAAGATGACATTGAGGACATGAACAAGATAGCGCGCAGGGACTGCCAGGACAAAGGCATCGAGCAGACGCCCATCAACCTGTTCAACCAGTACCTACTGGCCGTCAAGAAGAACATACACCTTGTGCTCGCCATGTCGCAGATGAGTGAGAGTTTTAAAAGCAATCTGCGTAACTTCCCCAGCTTGATTTCGTGCAATACGATTGATTTCTTTTCAGAGTGGCCGGAAGATGCGTTGATAAGTGTGGCAAGAGTTCAGATGAGTGATAAAATCGATTTAGGAACTTACAAAGAGGATATTATCAAAATGTTTTCAATTGTGCATAAGTCAGTCGAAGCTATGAGTTAAAGATACCAAGAAGAATTCAAACGCTTCAACTAAGTCACACCAACCTCTTAACTTGAACTTATTAAAATGTACAGAAAAGTTTTGATCGAAAAAAGAAAAGATTTTGAGAGATCAACTGAAAGATAAAAAATAGGACTTGATATTATCGAGGATTCACAAAACAAAACAATTTTACTGCAAAAAGAAATCAGAGAATCAGAACCCAAATTACAAGAACTCGAGATAACTCTTACGAAAAAGAATGAAACATTAAGCATTATCCTCGAAGAAACCAATAAGAAGAAGGAAGAGGTCATGATAGCAAGTAAGGAGCAAAACTTAAAAGTTGAACAACAGGACAAGATGCTGGAAGAAATTAAGGCAGAAAAGGCGGACACAGAGCGTGAAAAGTAAGAGGCACTCTTACTAGCTGACAAACTGAGTAGTAAGGACATCGGTGAAGTTGGATCATACTTAAACCCACCTGACCAAATCTCATACTGCTTGAAACTTATTGTATTGCTTTTCGACGAAGAAAGGGATGTCAAGGTTAAAGAAGAACTGCCGCAGTGGTTCAATGTATGTAAAAACAAACTGCTCAAAGACGTTAATGGTTTGAAAGAAAAACTAAAAGAAAGACTGAAACAAGAAAAGATCACTGAACGTCAATAGAAAAAGATAGAACCATTCTATGACAAATCGAAGTTTGAAACCAATTTCTAAGAGAGTATTTCGACTGCATGCGTGAAGCTAGCGGGTTGGGTGAAAGCAATGAGGTCAATCTAATTAACCAACGTTAAGCTAGCACCCATCTTGCAAAGGATGGCTGAAGGCGAGAAAAAACTATCCGAGGGCAAAGCATTCCTCGACAAACTCAAGAAGGAGGAAGAGGATTGCGAGAAGAAGTGCGAGCAGCTGCAGGACGAAGCACGCAAGTGTCTGAAGGATAAGGAGGAGACGCAGATCAAGTTGGAGACCAACAAAATGAGGTTGGTGCGCGCCAACAGACTCCTGACTGGGTTAAGGGAAGAGAAAACTCGTTGGAACGAGGAAGTGAAACGGCTGATGAGTGAAACCAAGTATCTGATTGGCAACAGCGTTTTAGCCGCAGCGATGATGAGTTAGGGAGGGCCATTCGACAGTGTTTAGAGGAAGTACCTAATGGACATCTGGGTCAAACAGATCAAACAATATGAATTCCCTATTTCCAATCAAGTCAATTTGATATTGGTGGTGGGCAACAAGGTCAAAATTGAAAGTTGGAAGGGGTTGTAAGGCTTGCCCAATGACGATTTGAGTATTGAAAATGCAATCATCCTGGATCACAGTGAGCGTTGGCCCTTGTGCATTGACCCCCAGAACCAAGCGGGTGCATTCATCAAAAAACAAGGGTTTGAAGTCAAAAAGGACCTATTCAAAGTATTGAAATCTGCGGACGAAAGGATATCCCAGGAAATTGAAGCAGGCATTAAGATAGGCAAGTGGATTCTGGTGGAAAATATGTCCGAAAAGATATCAGCAGAGTAAGATTCTATCCTCACTCCTCAGATGAGGAGTAAGGGCAAAACCAAGATTATCAAGTACGGTGACAAGGAAATCGAATACAACGAAGACTTCAAACTGTTCCTAGTCACCTCCTTGCCCAACCCCCACTTCAGTCCCGAAAATTGCGTGAAGATCTGCCTCATCAACTTCGCTATCACTGAACTAGGACTCAAAGACCAAATGTTATCCCTAGCGGTCTCCATTGAGAAGTATGAATTGGAGGCAGAGAGGAATAAACTCATTGAGTCCAATGCGCAAAATGAAAAAAAGTTGGTGGATAAAGAAGACGAGATTCTCGAGGACCTGAAGAGGAGTAACCCCGAAACCATCTTAGACGCCGATGACCTAATTAACAAGTTGTACAACACCAAAGAAGAAGCGAATCGCATCAAGAAAGACCAAGAAACAGCCCGTGAACGCGAAGAGAAAATCAAACTGGAGAGAAACAAATACATAGAGTTAGCGAAAAAGACAGGCCTATTGTTCTTTACGTTGACTGAAATGGTTAACATTGACCATATGTACCAATAGTCACTGAACTGGTAGAAAGACTTGTTCCAGAAAGCAGCAGATGACGCTGAACAAACGCCTGATGATGACCTACGGATCACATACATTTAAAAGAAGTTTCTGGAGAAGTTATACACGCAAGTTTGTCGCACCTTATTCGAGAAAGATAAGTTGCTCTTCAGTTTCAACATGACAATCAGAATCAAATTGTAGCATAAGGAGGTCGATGCTGCTCACTTCAGATATCTCTTGACTGGATACACAGAAGAGGTGAATCCTATCCCAAATCCTAGTTAAATTGATCCGCTCATTTGGAACAGAATCTAAAAAAATATCTAAGGATTAAGTAAACTTAAGAAATTCGACAATTTCAAAGACTAATTCTTCGATAACACCGATAAATTCAAAAAGATATAAATCAACGACGACCCACGTGAAGTTTCATTTCCAGGTACATGGAAAGAAACTTTAGACCCATTCCAGAAATTACTGGTGTAAAAAGCAATCAGACCTGACTACATCACAATCCTGATTAAAGATTAGATCCGTGACCAGATGGGGCAGCATTTCGTAGACCCACCTCTCTTCAAGATTGACGAAGGTTAAGCGAGTTCAACCAAAGAGTCGCCTATTATCTTCATTATCACTCCTGGGTCAGATCCTTTGAGTGATTTGCGTAAATTCTCTGAAAAGAAAATGGGGAAGGATCTCAAACAATTGTCGCTCGGGCAAGGGCAAGGCAAACAAGCTGTGGCCATGTTCAAGAAATTCTCGGAGGATGGCACATGGCTGCTCTACCAGAACACACACTTGTAACCATCCTGGATGCAGACACTAGAAAAGCTGATCGAGGATTTGAAGCGACCTGACATCCACCCCGAATTCAGACTGTTCCTCACCACCGCCTCCTCGCCACACTTCCCGATTTCTGTTTTGCAAGAGGGAATAAAAATGACGGTGGAGACATCCGGCGACGTCAAGCAGATGATGTTGAACGCATACTCTAACAACTACAACGACGAAATGATGGATTCCAGCAAGAATGTCGAGACGTTCAAGCCCCTGCTCTTTGGCATCACTCTCTTCCATGCACTGTTGATCGATAGGAAGAAGTTTGGCCCTATCGGGTGGAATTGCGCACACTCCTATGACTTTTCCAATGAAGATCTCAATGTGACCGCAGACCAACTCAACATCATCATCAATGAATCTGAAACACTCGAATTCAAAGTATTGATCTAAACTGCATCAGTGATCAACTAGGGTGGACGGGTCACGGATGACAAAGATGAGAGGTTCATACGCACTTTTGCAAAACGGTTCATGAATGAGGAAATGGTGAAGAAGGAAGGGGTTGACGGGAACCAAGGCATCGCACCGACTTACTTTTTCGATGAGTTCGGCAAATAGCAACTGCCGCCCATCCTCAGCCAGGAAGAATACAAAGAGTGGATTAATAAGTAATATGATAATATAAAACCTGAATTGTTTGGGTTACATGGCAACTCTGACATTATAACAAACCAGAATTCATCAGAAAAATTGTTAATGAGTATACTTAGTATACAACCAAGATCTGTTGACAACAAATCAGGTAAATCTCAAGGAGATATCTTTGAAGAAAAAGCGAATTATATTTTTGAACGAATACCCGAACCGTTTGACTTAGAAATAATGCAAACGAAATAGGAAACTAATTAGAAAGAATCAATGAATACGGTATTGACACAAGAGTCAGCACGTTATAACACACTGATTCGCAAAATGAAAGACGATATAAGCAATTTCAAAGATGCAAACAGGGGGAGGATTGTAATGAACGAAGACTTGGAGTTAATGGGTAACAGCATAATGAATAACGAAGTGCCTTCTAACTGGGCGGAAGAGACGGGAGTTGGCTTCATGAGCATCAAGACACTCTCGGCCTGGATCGTTGATCTTAAACTGCGGGTGGAATTCCTAAAGGAGTGGGAGGAAAACGGCACTCCAATCTGCTTCTGGATGAGCGGGTTTTTCTTCCCCCAGGCATTCTTGACTGGCATTAAACAAAATTAGGCTCGCAAGTACAAGATTCCAATTGACTTGGTCGTGTTCGAATTCTACTTACTAAATGACAAGTTAGACAAAAAGGACATAGTTGATAGACCTTCAGAGGGCAGTTAAGTTAATGGAATGTACTTAGAGGGAGCAGGGTATGACCTGAACGAGGGCAAGCTAGTGCCCAGCAAACCGCGTGAACTGTTCACAAACATGCCCATCCTCTGGCTCAAGCCAACCGATAACTACAATTCAGACAAAACAAATGTGTACCAGTGCCCTGTGTACAAAACTGTAGCAAGGTATGGAGTGTTGACTACAACCGGACATTCCAGTAATTAAGTATTATAAATGGATATACCAACTGAAATGAATCCGGAAAAATGGGTTATGGCGGGAGTTGCAGCATTTTTATCACTTAAAGACGATTGATATAAGAGAAATAATGGCCAAATATGTTATAGAATTAATATAAATGTAATTATCTATGAGTTGGATCTTAAGAAAAAATATTATGATTATTAATGATAATTTACTATGATGGGTAATTTGTCATATGAATGAAGTAAATAAATATGTAATTATTATAAAAAAATTAGAAGAGTAAAATATTATGATTATTAATGATAATTTACTATGAT
>Ga0008459J53047_1015293_pt1 | contig 6864 bp, 10 predicted proteins | sample AOAMet_54_BLW_10_FD_53047 | JGI IMG/M metagenome (IMG submission 53047)
GGACTAGATTCATTTAGTAATTAACACCCAAGTAGTGAATTAGATATACTATTTAAACACTCGGAAGAGTTTAAATCTGCACTTTTACGTGATAAACTCCGGAGGGAGACAGACTTGAATACGGCTGTAGAAGATGATGAACACATGGAACCCACTTTCATCATTCGTGAAACACTCTAATACTTTCCCAAGCGGAGTTTATAATTGTTTGACAAGGACAATATTTTTAGGATTAAGATCGTCGAACTGGTCACCTCTAAACAATTCGACTAAATTATACTGGCCGTTATAGGCCTCAATTCATTCTTTATAGCATTTCAAGACTATATAGATCCAACAGACAAATCAGATCCAATGAATTAAATTAGTGATATTTCTGAAAATTAGTTTACACTAACATTTCTATTAGAAGCAATATTAAAAGTAATTGCAATGGGTTTCGTAATTGAAGAAAACTCGTAACTAAGAGACCCTTGGAATTGGTTAGACTTTATAGTCGTTGTAACATCAATGTGGACCTTAATGGCGAACAGTAACTATAATTCATCCTCATTGCGCACAATCCGCCTCTTCAAACCTTTGAAGACGCTCAACACCATGCCATCCATGCGCAAACTGCTCAACACAGTGATTGAGTCACTGCCCGCCTTGGTGAATATACTTTTGCTGATGATGTTCTTTTTCATCATACTATCTATCCTGTCAATCAGTTTGTGGAAGGGAACTCACCACCAGTTCTGCAGGATTACACCCGTGCCTATTGATGGGTTATGGCCTGTCAACACCAGTATTGAGTCATTGTGCGGTGGTGATTTTTCATGTCCACGGAATAATTAATGTGGCACTAATTTTATCGATTCACCAGACAATATTTTATACAAATTTACAAATAATGACGAAAAAAACAAAATATTATGGTTTGGTAACATTATCTTTGGTTACAGAGGCCGTGAAGTTTATAGGGAAATGATTAACTGGGGATTTACAAGTTGGGATAACTTCGGTTTGGCAATGATAGCGCTGCTGCAGGCAACCACACTTGAAGGCTGGTCTGAATTGATGTAACGCGTTTCAGAGAGTTACAGCCTGCACCTTGCGCGCGTGTACTTCACGACCGTCTTCGCATTCTGTTCCTACCTGTTGCTGAACATGATCATCGCCGTGCAATGGGACAAGTATGTCAACAACAGTGACTCCAATGACCCCAAATCCAAAGATGAAGCCGAAAAGATTGTCAGTGATAACGATTTGGAAGAAAATGAAGATGCAAACCCTGATGAGAATATTGATAAGTTAAAAGAAAAGGAAAAGACAGAAAGTTTATATACCCAAATAACCAAATGGTTTTAGATTAACTTCATTGCTATCCATCAACTGAATAAAAATGAAATAGAGTATGAATTGGGCATCAGCTATGAAAATGATTCTGACGTGAATGAATCCACTAAATTTGACAATAACTTTTAAGTAATGTTGTACAACATACAGAGACAGGAATTGTTCAACAGTATCATCATTCTATGTATCATGTTAAACACATTGACGATGTCAATCGACTGGTAACCCAGTATCAACAATAACATAGATTACTAATTAGATGCTACCAATTAGTTATTCACTACTATCTTTGCACTCGAGGCTGTGATCAAAATACTTGCACTAGGCTTTGACAGGTAATGCTTGGAGTAATTCAACATCTTTGACCTTGTCATTGTGATTATATCCATCATAGAGATAATAACAGAGGAGTTACTCACACTATTAGATATCCCGTCTATTAATTTATCTCCATTCAGAACATTACGCCTCTTAAGAGTATTAAAATTAGTAAAATCAAACGAATCACTATCCCTTTTACTAGAGAGTATTGTTTTAACATTTGTTAAACTATCTACATTTGCTGTACTGCTATTTATGATTATAATCCAATTCACTCTGGTTGGAATGCAAGCATTTGCAGGTAAACTAAGGTTAAATGAGGATGGGACATGTGATTTGGATAAATAAGGAGACCCTAATTAGTTTGCAACACCGCCTAAATATAACTTTGATAACATAGTAAGTAGTATAGTTACAATATTCCAGGTGTTGACCGGGGCAAACTGGCATGTTGTCATGTATGATAACATTAGGTGTACTGGTAATAATTTAATGACGGGTTAATTCGTGTTGCTCATCATCATAGGCAATTTTATCATGTTAAGTCTATTCCTAGCTATTTTGCTAGGCAATTTCATGGAAGTGAGGGAAGGGATTGAGTTGGAGAGACTGAGGGTGAAAAGAGATGCTAAACAGCACTTGAAGGATCTGATGCTTTCTCGCAATACGGATTATGTGAGTGCGCACTAGGAGTCTACCATGGACGACAACAAGAAAACTAAAAAGTCAATGTTTGCGATCGCTAATGATGACTTAATGCAACAGAAACAGGTTTCACTGGATGACCTTGACGTGCGCAGTGCAGTCAATATTGTGTCTAACAGTCGGCCGCTTAACTTTAGGTTATCCGAGAACAAATCATCACTAGATGACCCTTTTTACAACAAAGAGACTGTCTTGCAAAAGATTTGGGGCAGAATGCAAATGTCATCTTTCTAAGTATTTCCTAAAAACAATTCTTTGCGAAGGTTTTGCTCTTAGTTGAACCAAAATTCAATATTCAACGCGATCATAGTCTTTTGTATATTTGTATCATCAATTCTGCTCATATTCGACTCACCTACTATGTTTAAAGATCAAACATTCCTAAAAAAATTCATTCAAAAAGCAGACTTAGTATTCACAATAGTATTTGTGATCGAAATGCTTGTGAAAATGGTGTCCCAAAACGTGTGGTATTCAAATGAGTTGATAATTGACGAAGAAGACGCTTAGTTCATGTCTTTCAGCAACCAAATGGACTTCCTGATTGTGATGGTGAGTTGTGTGGACTTGTAGACGAATATCAACCCCAATTCAGACACACTGGACAACCCCACCATATCTCTCTCATCTTTCAAAGCGTTGAGGGCATTCAGGGCGTTGAGGCCATTCAGACTGCTGTCCAGGTTTGACGGGTTGACCATGCTGGTGGATTCGTTAGTGCGTGCATTTCCATCCATGTTCCACGTACTAATGATTATGTCACTGTTTATATTCTTATTTGCCATCATCTGCATCAATATGTTCAAAGGTACCTTTTAATCCTGCAATATGCCTTAAGAAATTGACTCTAATGTAGCTGAAATCTTTAGTAAGTATGCATGTTTGCAAAGGGGTGGGCTGTGGGTGAACAACATCAATAACTTTAACAATCTATCGAATGCGTTGTTATTACTATTCCAGATGATGACCACGGAAGGGTGGACCGACACGCTGAATGTAGCCAATGACTCCACCTCCCGGAATTAAATAAACATACACTTTGGCAATGAGAATAGAGCCATTGTTACATTAATATTTGTAACATGGATTATCATAGGTAACTTTTTAGTACTTAATTTGTTTGTAGGGGTTATAATAGATAATTTCAATGTGATAAAGGAGAAAAATTCAGGGGTAAGTATGTTCAGGAAAGAACAAAAGGTTTGGGTAGAAATTCAAAGGTTGTTTTTAAAGAAGATGCCGCAAAAGTTGATAATACCGCCCGAAGATCCGATACGTAACTGGTGCTAGCGGCTGATATCGCACAATTAATTCGACAATTTCATATTCTTATGCATATTACTGAACATGACCACTATGGCTTTCAACGAGTAACCAATTGATGAATTTAAAACCTACTACATATCAATGTTCAATACAATATTCGCCTGGATATTCAACTTTGAATTTATATTGAAGTTTTACGCTCTCTAATTAAGCTAATTTGGAGATTCTTGGAATGTTTTTGATTTCTTAGTAGTACTAGGAACAGATTTCGGAATGATTATTTCCTCTCAGTGGTTTCAAAAAATCATGCCTACACAGTTCAATTTGAAATCAGCGATTACAGTTATACGCACATTTAGGATTATGCGAGTAGCACGTCTGGTAAAGAATATGAAAGACTTAAGACTACTAATAGACACCCTTATCTCAATTATGCCCTCTCTATTAGACATCTTCATTCTGATCTTCATGACCTTGTACATCGCCACTGCACTAGGCATGAATATCTTCTCCAAAGTGATCCACAATGACTAGATCAATGCCAATGCCAATTTCGACTACTTTGGCACGAGTATGATGCTACTACTCCGCTGTTCGTCAGGGGAGGGCTGGCCGGACCTCATGCACAGTTAAGCCTAAGATGGCAAAGATGACCGGGAAATGCTCACACTCATGTCCAACTTCACCAAAACACCCTAGGTTTGCTTTTCCTCGGAATCTGCGCTGTCTCTAAAACTTTAAGAACAAAACAACATACCCAAGCAATGCGGCAAACAATTTTCATACTAATTGTTTGTTGGATTTATAATAGTGATGAGCATGATGATCATGAACCTGTTCATTGCAGTGGTGTTGGAGGGATTCACAGAAGCTATGAACGACAGCAAGCGGTGCATCAACACCGAAACCTAAGAGAAGTTCCGGGACCTGTGGGCCATCTTCGACCTGAAGTAGAACCACAACCCCATGAACCCAATCCTGTAGTGGGTTAATGTTGACGATGCTAGTCAACTGATGTAAGAGCTACCACCTCCGTTTGGGTTTAGGGACATGCAAAGATTCCCTGAAAATTAAGAGACAGACCAGTAGGAGCAATTTAAGAATATCATCGAGAAGATACGCCAAATGTTCAGGTACGAAAATGGCAAGTACAATTTCATCAAGAGTAAGAGTGGGAGTGAATTCAAAAATATAGTCCAAAAGATGCTTTATCAGAATTCAAGGTTCTGTGAGTAATTGCAATTTAAGTTTTCAGATTTGAAATCACAAGGACTTGCTCCAGATTAAATTAGATTTGACCGTGAGACAAGTTTTATCGAATATGTAGGCACTGTTGAGATTGAAGTGATCGCATCTATAATTAACGATAGATTCGACATGCAGGATTCTAAATTTTTAAGCTTTTGGTACAACAATAGAATGATTAAAACTAAGGAAAAGGATAAAATCAAATGTTGGACACAACTAGGTAAAGTCAATGTATTCAAAATCATGACGGAGAATGATACAATTTCATTCAAAAAATCTATCCAATTAAAGAAAACTGTAGCACAAGAAGGAGAAGAACGTAATTGCGATTTTTGTGAAAAAGTACCTGATGAGAACACTAACAAATCATAAAGTGGATTGAAAAATACTCAAGCAAATCATAATATACAATGGAGCGAGGAATAATAAGTACATATAAAAGATTTACTCATTGCAATGTCAAGAAGAGCAATCATTTAAGATAATATTGAAAAAGAAATTGAATAAATTTATGATTTGGATATAAAGGATTACGAAAGGAAACTGAAGGAAATAAAAAATGAAGCAGAACGGATATTACTTAAACGACCTCGCAAACCAAACCTCAACCAAATATCAATCATTAAACTTAAACTAACCCACAAAAAGAGAAACATTCCAGACATAAATCATTAGTAATACAGCACATTAGCCAACATGGAAATACAAGATCATACTAAGGTGTACAAAGAGTTGGTGCAGAGGTGGAATAAAACCTACCCAGAGTATTAGAAAATGGATGAATAAATACTTGACCTGAAACTGAAGTCTAAAAACTACCGGTTTGAGTGGGCACTGTCCAACCCTGGCAAGATATTCTCATACAAACTGATCTGCAGGTAATTCAAGTCATACAAGACCCGCAAGTCCGACTTCAACTCAATTAGTAATAAAAGTATGCATGTTAATGACTACTGGGAAAAGTTTATTAAGTTTTTGGAACTAATGAGGTATAACTACAGCAAAAACGCATTTTACATACTGATGGATGTAGTGGAGTTTAAGGTCATTATAGATCCAGACGATAAATTATCAAAGTCAATGTTTGAACAGGACAAAATGTCTGATGATATGTTAAGGAATATCGAAAAGTTATCCGAATTCAAATGGTCATCTAAAAACCTGTAAAAGGCCTTCATCAAATTCGTGATGCATTTCAAAGTAAACCGCGAACCGTTCAAATTCCACTCTTACCTGGTTAAATTCTTTAGTGACTCGAACCCAAACATCAAAAACATGTCCCATTCTTTAGTCCAAAAATACCATTCCAATGACAAAGTTATGTGCTACAACCCATTCAACCAACACCCATATGGTAAGAAATACCTCCCAGTAAAATCATTATTCTTTTTGAATATGTGCAACAATGAACAAACACTAGATTGGTAACACAATTGGCTACAAACTCAAGATGCCAATAAGGATTTGAATCAACACTACAAAGAAAATATGGTTGAACCTGACAATGATTTGTTAATCAAACTAACCTATGACAATAGATTCGAAAATGGGTTTAACTACTTTGAGCGCATGGAATTGGAAGAATATGAATACAACAACGCCAATATAACTACAGATGAAGATGTCAATATTATGAGTATGAATAACACAGGGTTTAACGCAGAAAAGTATAATAACTAGTCACCATCTACATTGACTAAAGGCAATGTCTAATCAAATGGAAATAAGAATAATTAGGATGTAATCAGTAATGGTAATAATACAGATGATACAGGAGATAATTAAGGTTTGAATTAATTTAAAAAGAACACGACTAAAGTATATGCAGTAACAGATGAAGAATAAAATGAATTTGAATTTAATGATAAAGAAGATAAATTAAATGATGATAGACTATAAGAAGAGCATGAATATGAATTTGGTATAGGAGATAAAAAACACAATAATTAATATAAAAAATTAGAGTGATGAATTTAATAAAGGTGC
>Ga0008459J53047_1006232_pt1 | contig 6853 bp, 11 predicted proteins | sample AOAMet_54_BLW_10_FD_53047 | JGI IMG/M metagenome (IMG submission 53047)
CCAAGGCCAAGGCCAAGGCCTCAGACAAGGCTACGGACCGACCCAAGGACTCGGCGGCGACCAAGCGCGCATGAACGAGATCGCGCGCGACTCCGTCGTGCCGCACATCGCACTTGACTTCGAGAACAAAACCGACGGCTAGTTCATGGCCAAAATCAACGAGTTCGTGCCGATCAACAGCCTCGCCGCCTTACCGAAACAGAACAAGGAGATCAAGGAGCAAGCGCTACATGCGCTGCTGATCGACTCGATGGACACGGGCATCCGCTTGCGCGAGAACGAGAAAATGTCGAACGAACGCGTGGCGGAGGTCACGCGCAACCTCAAAGAAGGCATGATGGTCAAGGATATGCTCATCCGCGACCTCTTCGAGACCAAGAACAATCTGCTCCGCAAGGACGACGAGATCAAGCTGCTTAACGCGCAGGTCGAGGACTCGCGTGCGCAGTTCGACCGCCAGGTCGACAAGATGAAGGGCCGTCTCGACGAACTCCACAGCGAAGCCGGCGAGAGCAGCCAGGAAGCCAAGTAACTCGAGCTGCTCAAACGTGTCAGCATTCTCGAGGCGAACAAGATCAAGGACCAGCGGCTGCTCAACGTACTGAAGGACAAAAGTGAGTTGTACTACAAGAACTAGACCGAGGTGCTGAAGGATATCGAAGAGCGCGAGAAGGACTTCGTGAAGAAGATCTCGTAGCTGAAAGAATGGAAAGCGAACGCGAACGTGACGCTGCAGCAGCTGTATGCGCGGCTGAAGTTCTCAGTGCCGACTGACACCTAACACCGCGTGCAGAACGACCTGCAGCGCTGGAAGTCGCGCTAAACAGACCTGATCTCGCAGTAGACGGCGGAACAGAAGAACCTCATGGTGATGCGCGAAATGCAAGACCGGCTCGACTACAACGGCGAGCGCAACAACAAGATCATTAACCACGTCTTCGAAATCAAAGGTGAACTGACCGTGCTGTCGACGCGCCTGGCGCTCAACGACCCCTCCTAGCGTTTCGAGTTGGCCTGCATGCGCAAAATCGTCGACGTGTTGAAGAAGAACGAAGTCACGCTTACCGACCTGTTCGGGCAGTAGGAGCATTCAAGACCCTAATTGGGCGCGAAGGACTTCAAGGAGATCCTCGGGCGCTAGCAAATCGACTTAGGCTAGGAAGACGTCGAGCTGCTCTTCAAGATCCTCACTGACGAACGCGAAAAGGCGTCGGTGAGCTCGCTCAAGGCGCGCTTCAGGAAGTAGGGCCTGAGCGACCTGGACGGCTAGGAGCGCGTGCTGTTGAAGATCAAGTCAAAGTTCGACAAGAAAAAGACGACGCTCAAACAGCTGTTCGCCGAGATCGACCGTGACCGGTCGGGCAGCATCAGCAAGGAGGAGTTCCGCAAGTTCCTGCTCACGTTGGACAGCGAGATCAACAACAAGATTGTGGACGACATCATCCGCTAGATGAACATCACGATGCTGACCAGCATCGACTAGAACGACTTCATCACGCAGCTGAGCATGCTGAACATCGAGTAGGCATCCGCCTTCGAAAACTTCAGTCTGAGTGATTGGGTCGCGGAGCAGATGCAGAACATATAGTCGTTCCTCAACAAACACGCGAGTTTCGAGGAGGTCGTGCGCGCAAGCTGCAACGACACGGGCACGATTACCGTCGACCTGCTGCACGAAAACCTGCTCAAGTAGGGCAAGAACTAGAACAAAGCCGAACTGCGCTACCTCTTCGCATGCCTCAACCCCAGAGGCGAGGAGAGCGAGGCGATCGCAGTGCACGCCTTCATTGAGAGCAGCGAGCACATCCGCGTCCTCTACAAAAACAAACAGTCGCTCGGCACTCTCAACCAGCGCTCGCTCTTCGCCGTCAACCTCGAGTCCAACCCGCTCTACAAAGCGCAGATCGACACGGCGCGGCTCGCCGAGGAAGTGAACCAGTAACAGGAGATGCTCTCCATCGCAGAATGCAAGGTCACCGAGAGCCAGAACCTCGCGGCCAAAATGGAAAAGCTGCACAAGGACAAGGTCGCCTCCGTGACCAAACTGCACGAGGAGAACCGCGACCTGCAGCTCAAGCTGGAGAACTACGAGAAACAACTCGCGGGTTGCATCTCGATGCAAGAGAGCAAGAAGCTGGTGTCCAGCAACGACTAGCTCACGCGCGAGGTCACGCGCCTGCGTTCCGAGTGCCACCACAACAAGGACATGGTCTTCGTGCTCTCGCGCCAGGTCGAGACCTTCTCCAAGGTCAAGGACGCCAACGCCCAGCAGCTCGAGATTCTCAACTCGATCCTCAGCAATGCCTCTTCCGAAAACGACGGCAAGATCGAGCTGTCAAAGATCGCACACCAGCTGCAAATCCACAAGCTGCAGTCGATCTACTACTAGAAGAAGTACGTGCAGACGATGCAGGAGAGCGACTTGGTCAAGCTCGCCCACATGGACCTCGAAAAGACACTCGACACGCAGAACAAGCACGAATTGGACACCAACATAAGGTTCACGCAGCTCACAAACGAGTAAGACGAGCTGCGCAACGCACACAACCTGATTACGCGCGGCTAGCTCACCATCGAGAAGTATGACGAGCTCAAGGACCTCTACAGTACTGTCGAGCGCGAGTGCAAGTCCGCCAGCGAGGAGCGCATGTCGCTCAAGGACAATTTCAGCCAGATTAAAGTCAAGTTCGAAATCGCACAGGAGAAGACCAGGCATCTAAACGACGCGCTCACAACGCTCAAAAACAACTCGCCCGAAGACGTCAAACGCTACGTCGAGCTCGGGCAGAAGCTGAGCGAGACCAAGCTCAAGGTCATGCAAGCCGAACGCTCCGAGTCCAACATGCGCGAGAAAGTCGAATAGATGGACAAGGTCTATCAGGAGCTGCTCAAGCGCATACGCACGCTCGAGGAGGAAAACGTCAAACTCGAGGCGAAGGGCTTCGAGACGGAGGAAGAACTGCGCCGCAAGGGCGACGAACTCAACCGCTCGCTGCAGGAGCTGACCTACGCGCCGCTCGGGTTCAACAACACGCTGCAGCAGACGCACTCGCAACTCGGCCTCGCCGGCCTCGGCGAGACGCAGCCCATGCAGAACACATGGCAGTCGCGCGGCGAGCTCAACCAGACGCTCAACCTCAACATGACTGCACAGCCGCATGGCAGCAATGCGACCGCGCTCGGCTTCAACCGCGTCATGCTTATCCAGAACAAGTACGTCGAACTCGAAGCCGCCAACCGCGCGCTCAAGGAACAGAACACCGCGCAGGAAGTCGAACTCCGCAACCTCGCCAATCTACTCGAGAAGTAACAGGAGGTCGAGGGCGCCAAGGACACCTACGCAAACCCAGCGCTCAGGAGCGAGCTCGACCGCCTCAACCTCGACTTCAAGGAGTCGGTCGAGCAGGAGCTCGCGGACAAGACGCGCAAGGCCAACAAAACCATCGGGTCACTCAAAGAGATTATCGACCAGAAGAACTCTGAACTCGAAAGCAAGGAGCACGAGGGCACCCATCTCCGCAAGAAGGTCGAAGAGATCGAGATCTTCTACTCCGAGAAGGTCCGCGCGCTCCAGGTGCAGCTCGACGAAAAGGAACGCGGCTAGCTCCGCTCGCTGAAAGACCTCGGCAAGGTCGAGCTCGACAACAAGCCCAACCCGCGCAACTCGACGCAAGACCTTAAAGCCTTCCAGGACATGATGGAGGTCAAGGACAAAGAACTCACCGACCTCCAGATCCGCAACAATTCCTACAAGGCCTCCATGAAAGACATGCAACTCTCGCTCGACCAGCTCCGCTCCCTCAACGAGAAGCAGGCGCGCGAACTCGAAGCTGAAAAGCGCAAGAACACCAGCGACCTCTACAAAAACCAGCTGCGCAAAATGGAAAAGGATATCAAGAAAAAGGACAAAGACATCGAGGAGTAGCGCAAACTCGTGGAACAGCTTAAGAACAAGATGTACGAGTTCGTCGGCTCGAATGCCAATCCGCAGCCAGGTGGCCGCTCCGGCCTCACGTCCAACAAGGAGTCGTTCGTGCAGCAGGAACAACTCGGCCGCACCGAACAGGAGTCTCCGCTCCAGAAACACAGCAGCCAGGGTGCGCTCAAGGCTAGGGCCGTCGACAACGTTGGCTAGGGCGTCGAGGAGTCGATCGTTGACAAAACCAAGTAGAACAATGTCTAAGAGATGAAACGCAAGGTCGACACGATCTCGAAGCAGGTCTCCAACTAGCGCGACAAGGACGCGGCGACGGGCAAAGAACTTGCAGTGCTGAACAGCGAGCTCGTGAAAGAACGTGAGTTGCACAATAGTGCAGCCGCCAAATTCCAGACACTCTCATCCAAACACCAGGCGCTCAACGCCGACTTCGTCTCGCTCAAGAATAAGTGTGCCATCCTCGAGAAGACGGTCGACAACAAGGGCGACAAGTAGGTCGAGCGCGTCAAAGACGTGATCGAAAAGGTGCGCCGCTGCGAGACGTAGGTCAGTGAAGTGCGCAACCTCGCGCACTTCGAATTCTAATCACAAGAGGAGTTCTGCGCGCTGCTGCGCGGCCAGGTGGACGAAGCCGAGCTAAAGACGCTCTTCGAGTAAGCGAAGGAGAAGGCGCAGTCGAAGGTGTCCAACTAGGGCATCATCTACTGCGTGGAGAACTAACTGGTCGACGTGGCCTAGAACTTCGACCTGCTCAACTTCATCGCCCAGGAGCTCAGCACCGACAAGCGCGCCTACGAGGCTTTCGCACTTCTGCTCAACAAAGACACCCGCGCGGTCTCCGACTATGAAAACGCTCTCCAGAGCCTCGAGGAGAAGGACTCAGGCTCCGCAGTCGGCGACAAGCCCTCCGACTTCAAGCCGGAGATCACGGATCTGCTGCGGCTGAAGGACAAACACATTGACAAATGGAATAGCGACTCGCTCAAGGTGATCGTGATGTTCGCGTTCAAGTAGCGGTTCGTGGCGCAGCTGAAGTCGGGCGCGCTCAACGTGGCGAAGGCGCTCAAGCTCGACCACACCAAGAACGTCGACGGCGAGGTCTAAGTGCCCGAGTCGGTGTCCGCGCACGTCAACAATGCATCGCAGGCGCTCAAGGCTCTCCTCAACATCTAGAGCGTCAATGCGCTCGTCTCTGCCAACGCCGGAGCCGTGCTCTAGCTCCCGCAGTTCGACGCGCTCTGCCGGCGCATCCACAACTACTTCGCACACAAGAAAATCGACCTCAACGCCAGCCTCACCAAGCCCTCCTACAAGCTGCCTGCCCTGGTCACACTCCTCGACCAGTACGGCCTCAAACTCGACTCCGCCGAGCGCAATACGTTCAAGGAGCTCTGCATGGCGCTCGAAGGCCTTGAAACTAAAAACCTGAACGAGGATGCCTTCAAGGTGGCCAAAAGCAAATTCATCGAGTAGGTCGCGCGCTACAAGAAAGTCACCAGCGACCCGGGGTACAAGCCTCAGTCCAAAGCAAAGGACGCCAAGCTGACTGGCTCCGGCCAGGACCCTCTCGACTCGGACGAAAAGACCGAGCTCACAGCCAAGCTCAGCAAGGAGAAAGTCAAGAACATCGAGCTGCGTGACAAACTCACCGGCGCAAACAACAAAGCCAACGCGCTCGACAAGGCGGTCAAGGAACAGGAAGTCGCACTCGAGAAGCTGAAGGAGGAGAAACAGAAACTGCTCAAAGAGAATGTAGCGCTTTCTGAGAAAGCACGCAAGACTCAGAAGAGTGAAGCGATTCCGTTCAAGAAACTCGAAGAGCTGCAAGAGCTCAAAAGCGGTCTGCACAAGGCGGAGCAACTCGTAGCGCAGAAAGACAAACAGCTGGCAGTTACGCACGAGAAACTGACTGAGCTGGAGAAGGAAGTTGCGCGCAAGTGCAAGGCGTAAGATTCGCTTGAATCCACGCACAACGAACTCAAGGCCGACTACATGCTCTTCACACAGGAGGGCAAGAAGGAGAACCTGTCCTTCTTCGGCGAAAAGAACAAGTTTATCTCCAACCTCAACCACCTCGAGCTGGAAAGCCGCAACCTCGTGCTCGAGAACGAGCGCCTGCTCAAGGAAGCGCATACCCTCCGCCGCGACCAGATCGACCTCAAGCTCGGCAAGGAGCAGGCCGAAGTCAAACTCAAGCGCGTCGAGGAACGGCTGCGCGAACTCGAGGAGTAACGCGCACTCGTCGCCAAACTCCGCCAGCGCGGCGAGGTCAAACCTGCGCACGAGAAAACCAAAGAGGAAACTACCCTCGACAACATTGACATCGCCGCTGTCTACCTCAGCGGCAACAAGGAGCAGGAGCAGAATGCCTTCGTATACGAACTCAAAAAACAGATGGAAGAAGTCCTCTCCAAAAACATCAAGCTGGAGGCTGACAACGAAAAACTCCGCAAACTGCGCAACCAACGCGACGAACTCGCCCTCAAAAAAGCGGAGTGCGAGAAACTGCGCGAGGACTACGACCTCCTCCAGAAGCGATTCGACACGAACTCTGAGCTGCTCGAATCACTGCAGTACATGAAGAAGCTCTGGGAGGCTACTGAAAAAGACAGCAAGAAGTACATGCAGGTCAGCCGCAACCTCGAAGACGAAAACGCTTCTCTCAAAATACGCATGTCTAAAGTCGACAAGGAAAACAAAGAACTCAAGGACTAACTGCGTATCAAAGAGAGGTGAGTCGCTAACAAGAACTAACACTTAATCTGCATGTTAATTTGTATTTAAAGTATACACAATAAATCAAAAAGAATTTTTAATCAAATACTGAATCATACAATATAAAGAAAGTATCAGAGAAATTCAAATGGTTCAATCAATAGTTTAATGTGAATTTTATGTGTAAATTAAATTATGTTT
>Ga0008459J53047_1012010_pt1 | contig 6840 bp, 9 predicted proteins | sample AOAMet_54_BLW_10_FD_53047 | JGI IMG/M metagenome (IMG submission 53047)
ATCATAACCAAGCTAATTTTAATGTTTATTATATACTTAAAATAAGACGAAGATGTCGTTGATTTTTTAGGTGTTAAAGTATGTAAAGGAAATGATCTAACTGGATCATGTGTAATATTAAGTCCTTTTCCTGATGGTTTATAACCTAATTTAAGTACTATAGGTTTTGGAGAAAACATAAGTTCTATTCAAGTTTCAAAAGATATTGAAGTAGACTTTTGGTGGCATCGTAATTATAGGGATGAGAGTAAAAAACCAGATGGTAAATAAACTAAAGGAGAAAATATAACAAGAAATTTAAAAGATGATAATATGGGAAATCGTAAATAACAACCACCACAAAAAAAAAATAGATAGGGAAATTGGTAAAATCCAAGTAAAGAACCCTAAAAATGGAATAATAAAATAAAATCTGCAAAGGTAAAGCTCAAATGTACTTAGGCTGAAGAAGGTAAAAAAGACGATTCAGACTCAGATTTAACTACAGCTAACACACCCTTTGAAGCGGAGGTTGACAGTTCATCATTTCACGCAGACGGGGATTAAGATCCTTGGACATCTTCATCATTCAGCATTGATACCAGCAATCAAGGCACGGACTACTAACGGCACAGCAAAAAGTAGGAGATACAGTACAACTACCTTGATATCGACTAGGACAAAACAGCTGACACCGTTACACCCACGCCTGGCATTTGGAATACGAGGATCACGGGTGACTTCAGGTGGTGGGTGAGTCACGAATTCAGAGGGATTGCCAACATGGAAAACTGGTAAGGCATCAGCATGCCTTGGGCAGTGAACACCACGCATTCGCGTCTGTAGGTGGCCATGGCTCCAGACACGTTCAAAGTGGACTACAAAAGTGAGGGTGAGTGGGAGGCGGCCGCCAACTGGGCCAACTTCGATGACAGTAACACGCCCATACAGCTCAAACCAAGGGTGGTGGTGTCGCAAGTCAGCATCTGGGATGACACCGATCCGGAAACTGAAGAGATGTTGGACAAATTCAAAAACCAGGACATGAACTAGTCCTGGGAAATGCAACCATCGACAAAGCACCCAGGCAAGGTGTACTTTAAAATATGCGGAAAAGATTTCAACAGACCTAAGAGACGTTTCAATCACTACTAAAAACAATTCAGGGGCGACCCAGTGAGGTTTCTAGACTTTGATACAAAAAGTGTGTGGATCAATAACCCATACAACATAAGATTCCCCAAAGCAGTGAAAAATCTCCGCTTCAGGTTCAGTGGAGGAGGACAAGCAATCGACGGATTCACATTGCAGTGGTAGATTGCACGCCACGGGGAGATATTCGGGCCAACCTCAAGGGTGGTTGCTGTCAAGTCTAAATTCCAAACTGCTACCAACAGCCCTTACTGTTTGACAGACTCCAAACCCTCAGGTGGGGATGTTACACGCATGTTATCTGCGCTGCCGTGTATTGACGCACTGGACTTCAACGACGGGCGTGAAATTTGGCATCAAAATATTTGGCCAATGTAGTTTAGGGAAACTGACATGTAAATTAAACTAAACCCGGACACAGACTTTGCTACAATTGCCAAAAATGACCAAACTATCAAATTTAATGACATTCAGGCACTACTGTCGCGAATCCATGAAAATTTTTTGAAAAATGAAGAGAAAGGTAAGTGTTTGAAAATTATGGACCAGTCATTCGAACCATATCAATGCGGGCCAACTGGCAAAGTCAAATTCATAGTATCAACGAACCCGGACCCTACCAATGCAAGACTGCTAAGGAACCCTGGCTCTCAAAGCGAAGATATCAAAAAAACAGATGGTTGTGGGCCACTCCTTGCCGAACCAGTCGAATTCCGATTCGCAAAGAATACCCCTGTGTCAGACCTTTAACTTACCTACACTATCACAGAACCCAATTCTTAAATAAGTCAAATTGAAATCTCCTGGTCCTAACCAGTATTCTCATAGAGAATTGATTGCTAAAATGACATTACCAGCGAATGGTAGTTGTCAGCAGTGTTTGTGAATCTGAAGAAAGAAAAGAAAATTACATCACCACTTTCCAAACAGCCTTGCTCCAAATTTTCAATTAAAGTCGAAGGAATTAACCAAAAAGCTCAAAAATGCGGAGAGGATATATGCACTGGCATCAAGAAGATTGTTGTTCAAAAAGTTGGATCCATTGTAAAATAGATTGACTGCCCGGACAAAAATTCCAAAGAGGCTAAATTTGGATTTTAAGAAGAGCCTGTAGACATGACAAGGTTTAATAATCTTCAAGCAGCAGTAAATTCTAATTTCTCGGCATTAAGAATTAAATTACTTGAAACTTATCTAAAATTCAGTTTAGTAATCAAAAAAGTGGGGAAATTAGTTGAGATTTCACAGGAAGATGTAAAACCTTATTCAGATGAAGATTACAAAGTCGCGTTTGAAAGATGTGAAGTAGGTAAATGCGAATTAGAGATAGACAAAAACAGTCCGCCAGTCTTTCTGAACCTTACCAGCACGATGGACCAGAAAAGTAAGTTGACCATGCCCAAGTTTGAAGTACACGGAGGTTCACCCGCAACTGCAGCAACAAACTGCTCTGCAGTTCAAATCCGCAGTCCTTTTGCTTTCAGTGGATTTTATTGGTTGAAGACACCCTGTTCGAATAAACCTGCACGGGTCTAATGTTTATTTAGGGGTGATATGACGCCACTCAATTTTTTTATCACTAACAACAATCAATTCAAGTTTAAAAAAATCAGAGATTTGCACCACTTGAAAAGCAGTGCAGATTTATCAAAAGTATGTTCTTCGTAAGGCATGTAGGCTAGTCCGGTACGAGATATCAATGATCTCAAAATAGTAATGGTCCTTGCTTTGGAATAAGCGTAAAGTATACATGACAGTCAAGGAATACTTATTGGATAAGACTTTGACTGTGACACAGACAAGGGATGTTCGGGTGTATTCAGGTCTTTGGACGGGTTAATTGAGCTGAGTACTATTATGACGCAGTTCATGAATGCGAGGTTTCAAGCGTAAGAACCAGTGAAAGGCAACCAGGCGCTCATCATCGCGGAAGGTACCATCAAGTCAGTCAAGATTGGTGCCCTAACAGCTACAGCAAGCATGTGCAACGCCGAAGAGGTAGATGCACGCAGAATCAAGTGTGGCGTCACGTTCGCAGATCTAAAGGAATGGGGCTTGGATACTGCACTGTGTACTCAAGTGACGTGCGTGGGCACAGGGGCAGCCATCTAAGGAGGGCCTGCATAACACCCAAACTCGAGCGTGTGTCTGGCTGCCGAACAATTAAACCAGTTCAAGAGTTTTGAGGGAATGAAGTTAGTGCGCGTGAGTGAATCCGACCACACACCCCTCAACATTGCCAAATTCACAAGCAGCAACATCGAGTCTAAAGATTTATCTGACCAAAACATGCCTAAAAATTGGTCAGTCTACCTTGACACTGATATGGATCAATGTCCTGCCTACATGTTGAAACAAGCCGAAGATTCAAAGAAAACTCATCTCTTGCAATTCTTACAAACACAGGCCAAAACCAAACAGTACACCAATAATGACATCGATAATATCATTCAAAAACTAAAAGCTTACAAAACCCAGTATCAGTCGAATTCAATTCCAAACAATAGCATAATTTATAGTAATGCGAATAATTTGAATAAATCGTAAACTCCAACTGGTCAGAATGATTTTGATAATAACACAAAATAACAACACAACATCCAGACTCTATACAATGATGTCAATCCTACGCAACATTTGCTTGATAATCTGAGTGCAAACACGCTTTCACAAACCAAACAAAATGTAGTCGAAAATTTAAACCTAACACGAAATAAAAACACATTCTTACCTAATTAAAGTAATTTAATGTCAAATTAGTAAAACCAACAACTAATGAACCAAATGCAGAATATGCGGATTAACCCCTCAGATCATGTTGTGGATAAAAAGAACACCCCAATTGAAAGCAACATAAGATTGAATTAAGATGCACAAAAGACTTAAAATGATATTGATTCTAAATAAAAAAATGAACGTGCAATCAATCTCAGGGCTGATAAAACACTTTAATCATTCCCTAGAGATGGCTATGAAATGTAAAAATATAACGGAAATAAAGGCAAATAAGAGATGAACAAATTTGACACAAAAAGTGCAAATCTTTAGCATGAAACTAAAATTGATTAAAATGGAATTAATGACAGTCATACAAAAGATCAAAATCAAATTGGAAATCAATAAAGATTTGAACAACCAGGAGCAGGAACTAGTACCAATGCAACAGGAACTGGTACCGATGCAGCAGGAGCTGATGCAACAGCAACAGGAGCTGGAGCTGATGCAGCTGGAGAAGAATCTAATGCGGAAGAGGAACCACCTGCTCCCGCATGGTCTGTAGATTTTGATTAAGATAGTGCTAGAGCAAGTTATTAATCTAACAGTCAATCAAGTCCAAAAAATAATCAATTAACTAAATTATGGCTTAAAGCTGGTGAAGGGTATACTATTGGCGTGGCACTAACTTACCCGCGAGATTAGGAACAAATAATCAACGATTATGATGCTAGGAAGGTTCATTTTGATGCATTGATTGCAATCATCGATGAAAATGAAAAAATTAGTAGAGAAAGTATGGAAATCCATGAAGAAATTGCCTTAGGTGTAGAAAGAGACTATAAAACAATGTAAGAAATGAACAAAGAACTAAATAACACGTGTAATATTATGAAAAATTCATTGGTAAGAAGGATCATATTACTAGAAGATACAATATTATCTCAATTCACCTAGATGGACTTCGATCTCACTCCTCAAATTAAAAAAGGAAGTCCTCTTTATGAACACTTTATTATGGTTAACCCTCAAAATTCAAGCGAGAAATTTTCAAATGTAAAGATGGGAACATCAGAAAAACACGACAGCGGAGTGATTGAAATTTTAAGTGATCCGATTTCATATGATGATACCGGACACGGATTAATAATTGTCACCAGACACTACAAAATGTATGACGGAACTTTTCATTTTTCATTCTAGGTCAATCAAGATTGGGGCTTTTTCGGTGCATTTGTGAGATATTTGGACCAATTTAATTACTATAAACTGAAAGTTTTACCTTAGGAAAGCAAATGGCAATTCATCTATTCTAATTCTAAAAGTGAACCTATGGAAACGGTTATCCTCGAGGGAATACTTGAATTCAAAGTAGACACATGGTACAGAGGTGTCATTAGTATGGAACAGTACAGATTCAAAATCTAGGTTCAGGAAGAATTTACATTGGACCAGCCCGAACTGGATGAATTGGAACTGTCCAAAACCAACGCGTACATTGAGCTGCAAAAGGAAGGGTTCCATCACCAATTTGAGCCATCAATTGTAGAGGGCAGGGTTGGTTTCTTCGTCGACTAAGGCAAAGGGACCCAAATTGCTTTCGTGAATGTATTCGCAATGTAGTGCAAAACCAGGCCATCTAAAAGATTATTGTTGTACAGTCAGTACAGCGCAAGGTACATTGAAAGTATGCAACCAAAGAACCCTGATTTGAAATTCAACCACTAGGTCATGGGTGATTCAGGCTTTGCATGCAAGTGGAACACAGTGGAGGCACCCAATAAAATTGCAGCACTCCGGCCAATGATGCCCACTTACAACCGCGCATTCACCCTGGGTGCAGCCAACATGATTTAGTACAAAAACCCACTGCTGACCTGCCGCGACAGATGCCACTTCAAAGTGCAGATGAGATTCCCAAACCAAAAATCGGAAAACAGTGTAGGTGTTGTAGGATTTAAATTCAAACATCCAAAGGAATACTAAGCTCTGGTCATTATCAAAAAATGGAAACTTGAAACTGACCCAAAATAAAATAAAAAAATGACTCGCATTTAATTAACAAGATAAGATTATCTAGGCTTCACCAAGTTAGCCAAATTAAAGTATGCAAATTTAGGAGAGGACTGGTTGGACCTTGAATTAAAAATCGCCGGAAAGAAAATATCTATTTAGCTAGATAAAAAATCGCTGATGAAAGGTGTGATGGAACCAGATATACCCCACATCCTGAAACGCTCAGGCACGTACATGTTTGGGGTTAACAACGAGGTGGTTGAATTTACAGATATTAAAATGGATTAAATCATGCCTCCTAAGGCGGAATCATCAGCTGCACCAAACGGAGAAGCAGGTGCAGCAGGTGCAGCAGCAGGTGGTGCAGCACCGGAAGGTGCAGCATCCAGTGATGATGAAGAGGAGGAGGAAGGGGTTGCAGCCAATGAAGAAGAAGAGTTTGTTCCAAGCAAGTCCAAAATCTGTTCTGACCTAGGAAAATGTTCCGCTAGAAATAAGTGGTGCAAGGACACGTTTGCAGATAATATGCCGGCAGACTGTGTAGAAAAATTTTCAGAGTATTGCTGTGGTACAGTGGTTCCAAATGACTTAGAAGAATGCAAAGCTGAAGTTATGGAGTGGAAAGTATTAGAAGAACCGATAAATCCGAATACTGAAAGTTGCTTTGACCAGGATGTAGTTAATGGTGACAAGAATAAAAACGACAGTTGCAGGTCATGCTGTAGTGATAAACTTGATACAGACTGTTAGACTGAAACTAGCCGATTGGGATGTATTGGGAAATGTAACGAGAAATTTCCTTTTGATAATACAATTGCTACTGATGCGGGTTCTAATGATGAGAATAGTGCTACTTGATTTTGAATAATTAAATATAATATAATAAGATAATATTAATTTCAAAAGATGATAATTATAATAAAAATTAATGTTTTAACAGTGGATTGAAAATTATTAAGTATAATTATAACAATGGAG
>Ga0008459J53047_1011384_pt1 | contig 6811 bp, 11 predicted proteins | sample AOAMet_54_BLW_10_FD_53047 | JGI IMG/M metagenome (IMG submission 53047)
CAAAAGATCAAGTTAACGTGGAATTTAATCAGAAGTTTTACAAAAAATTGAATCAAGTGAAATAAGAGATACATCTAATTTAGGACCATCAAAAAATATAGTAAGAAAACCTGTTGTTACTAATCACAAAATCAGAAGTCTATCAAGAGTGAAATTAGAAGCGATAAAGGAAAAATGTGAAATTTAAACTCAAAACCGAACGATGCCTGAGGGTTATTAAAGCATGAAACGCTCAGACATAGCATGGATTGATCCCAAAATCTACGAACCCATTGAAAATGCACCTGGGAAGGCACCCAGGAAAGTCATTCTAGACCGCAGGAGGAAAGAATTCAACTCCTATAGTGTCTCAGAGGAACTTAAAAACTAAGGCATTGACTTTGCAGTGCCTGACGAGTCCAAGGAGTCCAAATTACCTTTGATTGCCTTCGATGACGATGAATAAGAAGTCAGATCACCCGAGGATTGGTTATTACTTGCATAAGACGAAGAGGGCAGTAAAGGCATCCCAGCACGGGCTGTGCGCTTTGATGAACACATGCGAGGGACATAAGAAGTGTGTGTGATTCGCGGTTAAGATTAAGAAACCGAAGAGTACACCGTGGATTTTGAAGCTTAGAGCACTAAGCACTCCGTGCACAAATTATAAGTAGTATTTACTGCAGAGGATCAACGCAATTAAGCGAAACGGGTCTACAATGCCTACAAGAAGCGCAAGGAGTGTTAAGATTTACTCATCTAGAACTATTACATTGAACAGATGCCTATCCTGGGATTGCCCAACATTTCTCCTAGGCAGCAATTAAGGATTTAACGACTGCTAAGGTCGCACAAGATCAAATAGCCTGAATCCAACTCCCTATGCTTCAACGTGATGCAGCAACTCCTGCACGATTAGGCGCGTATCCAAAATAAGATGATATTCAACAAATACATGCCCGACAGCGGTGTGCACATCCTTGGGTACCCAATGAGCATGCCTGAACCCATTAAAAGGTTAGAATGTCCTACTTAAGGCAAAGTGTATACTGCACTCACCATGACCAAATTTCAAGAGAATTAAAGTGACTTTTGTTTCAAAACACTTTAAATCAAAGTGGAAGTTATCGAAGCCATGACACAGATTAAGAAAGAATGTGACAGACTTGCCAGGCAAGAAAGTATTTATAAAATGGAGTTTGATAAATTGTACAAACTTGAAGAGTACAAACAAATTCAAAAAACCCAAATCAATGTTATGAAATCATATCTGACTAATAAATGGAACAAGAAAATAGAAGATTTAGTCAGAGAAAATATAATTAAAATAGGCAAAGGTTGGTTTAATATGAAAGAGACTATCAAAGAAACCTAAGAATTCTCAAAATTAAAGAAACTCTTGACTATAGTGAAATACATGATGCAAGATTCACTATTGAAGATGGCGCAGAGATGTGTGTACACATAGGTGTCTAACTTCAAATCACTGGTCCCAAAGTCAGTTATGATAAAATCATGCACCGAAGTCTTAAATTATTACGCAGAAGAACATGAAGATGATCAAAACAATACACCATCAGTTCAAGAAGAAAATAATAACGAGTTTTACAAGTGTCTATTTTCAATCGAAGTCTTAGAAGACAAAACTAACATGAAATTTATTTAAAATATCAAACTAAATGAAGTTGAAGAAGTAGTTTGTGATGTATTTAAAGACGGTATAAAAATATTAGGTGAAGTCGATCAAGTAGAAAGAAGATTATTAAAAGAACTATTCAAAACTAGCGCTCAAACTTCTAAGGTGAAAGTTCCTAAATTCGGCCATGAAGAACCTCGTAAACCAACATACGAGGAAATGAAAACAGGAGTTATACCTGATGAAAACATCTGGCTATGGGAGGCTTAAAACGACCTTTCAGAAGTAATACGCAACTCAATTGGCCCGGCTGAACAATAATTAGACCATTTGCAAAAGTTCAACAATGAAATATCGATGAACCCTGACGAATAATTCGATGAACTCTACGGGCATGTGATTGCGGAAATTATCCACTTCAAAGACGAAGAGGAAAAGGTGGTGCCGGACGAGGAGAGGGCGCCACTCGCCTAGAGCATGCACGACATCAGGAACCAGCTCGAGGAGCAGATGCAGATGCACGACAGTCTGGAACAGGGCATCCCTGACTACACCAAGGTTGGCATGTACCTCGTCAACTGCAGGAGTGTGAAGAACAAATTCAAAGACAAACACAAAAATGTGGCTGAGAAACTGAAAAACATGGTGTAAATGATCATCAAGTGGAACAACAACGAAGTGCGCAAGTTTAAAGACAAAATCATGAAGAGTTTGTCACACCTCCCCACCGAGATTCGTGAATTGAACGAGTTGCGTAAGTATATTGATTCTCTACCGTTGTTACTTCACGAAATCCAAAGCATGATTGAAATCTCCCATGAATGTTACGAATTGCTGGATGAACATCTCTTTGTGTTCCGGGACGAGGATATCATGGAAAAACTGTAGATTAAAACTTAATCCAAAACTATTGTGGATCTGCGCGATAAAAAAGAGGTAGACATGGAGAGTAAACGAAAAGTCTTCCTTGAGCAACTTCGTGACGAGCAAGTCCAATTCGACAGTGATATCAAATCCTTGTAAGAGAATGTAGACAAGTTGTCAAGGTACCAAGATATTGAAAAGTAAGAAGATTAAGCAACAAATATTATGGAGTTAGACAAGTTACTTATGATTGCTCAAAGCAAAGCACTCGACTAGAACGAACAAGAGTCTCTCTTCGGCCTGAACATGACCACCTATGAAATCAAGGCAATCACCCGCAAGTTTGACGTGTAGAAGTCCATGTGGCTGACCACGCGTGACTGGAAGAATAACTAGCAGAAATGGATGAATTGTGAATGGTACGAACTGTCCGGCGAGGAGGTGGAGAAGGAAGTCGGCAACTACAAGGCAGCATTCAACAAGTGCAAGAGGATCTAGAGAGATGATAAGGAGTTCGAGTCCTTGGTCAGGGCCATTGACACCTTTCTCGATGACATCAAGGAGTTCGAAGGTTAGGTGCCGTTGGCAGTGTAACTCAGGGTGGAGGGCATGCAGGAGCGGCATTGGGACGAGTTGTCCAGGGTTTCTGAAATACGAGTCAACCCTAAAGACAAGAATTTCAACCTGAAAAGAGTCATTCGCATGGGCTTAAATGACTTCATCCCTACTATTGAGGAAATATCAATCAAGGCATCCAAAGAGTAAGGAATAAGAAAAGAACTCGACAGAATGTACAAAGAGTGGAAACTGTTGGAATATTCATTCACTCTGCTCAAGAATACCTCTGATGTCTAAATCATCAAGAATTTTGAAGACTGCCTGAATATAAATGACGAACACATCGGCTGTGTAACTAATCTATAGTAATCGCCTTAAAAAGAGGTGTTTGAAGATGAAATCAATAAGTGGAAAGCGGCGCTTGAGTTAGTGTCAGAAGTGTTAGAAAAGTGGATGAAGTTGCAAATCCAGTAGATGTAATTGCAACCCATTTTCTCATCGGGTGACATCAAGAAATCACTGCAGCAGTAGTACAAAATGTTCAAACAGGTGGACAACAGGTGGAAGCAGAACATGACGCATGCACGGCGTGTGTGCAATGTCATGGAGTTCTCTAACAACGAAACCATACGGGACAACATGACTGAAGACATTATCATCTTAGACAAGGTGCAAAAGAATTTAGAGAATTAACTCACAATCAAGAGGAGTAATTTCAGTAGGTTATACTTCCTGTCAGATGATGAACTGCTCAAAATATTGTCAAACACTAAAGAGCCAAGAAATATTAACATATACCTCAAAAAGATTTTCGAGTCTATGGACGAAGTAAGATTTTCAGACCAAACAACTATTACTCATATGTCAAGTAAAGAAGGAGAACTTATCACATTCATTGAACCAGTAGACCCTAAAGACAATTCAGTCGAAATATGGTGCAAATACCTGGAAACCATGATGGTTGAAACAATGCGGTATGTGATCAACGAGTCGATCATAGACTATGAAAAGATACACAGGAAAGAATGGGTCAAAAAGTGGTAATCACAGTGCGTTTTAACCACAACACAATTCTAATTTACGCGAGAGACTGAACATGCGATAACAATGGCCGAATTGAGCAAATACAAAGGCAAAACTAACCAGCAAATTCTGGATCTAGTGGATTTAGTCAGAACACGCCTGACCAATTTGGAGAAGAAGAACATCTCGCCCTTAATCGTGCAAGGTGTTCATGAAAGAGACATTGTAGTGAAGCTAGAGCTGAGTCACATCACTAACATCAATGAATTCGAGTGGGTGAGCCAGTTAAGGTATTATTTGGATGTGAGCGCGGGCAAGGATGCCATTATATGCAAATGCATGCAGACTGTTTAACCATACGGCTAAGAGTAGATGGGCAATGCGGATCGGTTGGTCATCACGCCTCTGACCGACAAGTGCTATATGACACTTATGGGTGCTCTCAAACTCAATCTAGGCGGGGCGCCATCCGGGCCCGCGGGCACTGGCAAGACCGAGACCACCAAGGACCTGAGTAAGAATTTAGCCAAGTTGTGCAAAGTGTTCAACTGTGGTCCAGAAATGGAATACAAAATGATAGGTACATTCTTCAAAGGACTTGCATCTTGCGGTGCATGGTGTTGTTTTGATGAATTCAACCGTATCTCTTTGGAAGTGTTGAGTGTTGTGGCTCAATAGTTGCAGACCTTGTTGAATGAAAAAAGTAAAGGGTTTGGAGAAACTACTTGCTAGTTCCTGGAGACTGAAATCAAAGTATTGAGTACATTCAGTGTGTTCATTACAATGAACCCCAGTTACAAAGGCAGACAAGAATTACCTGACAACCTTAAAGCATTATTCAGACCGGTGGCTATGATGGTGCCAGACTACAAATCTATCGCAGAAATATTTTTGTAATCATACGGGTTTGTAGAGTCTCAAGTGTTAGCTGCTAAAATGGTTAAGACATTTATCTTATGTTCTGAACAATTGTCCAAACAAGCACATTACGACTAAGGTTTGAGAGCTGTAAGGTCAACAATTAACAACGCAGGCTTTTTAAAGAGAAGGGAACCTGATGCTGATGAGAGTTCAATTGTTCTCAAGGCATTGTAGGACATCAACTTACCTAAGTTTTTGAAGGGGGACATACCATTGTTTGACAACATCATCAGTGACCTATTTCCTAACACAAAACAATTGTAGCATGATATTGGCAGACTCAAGGAAAGCATTTCTGAAACCTTGACAGCAAATGGATACTACAAATCAGATGAAATGTATAATAAAATAAGACAATTGTGGGACACCATAGGAGTTCGGCACGGGGTTATGCTTGTAGGTCCAACGGGCTCAGGCAAAACGGTCAATTGGCAAACATTAAAAGAATCCATCAACAAAATCGCGACACCAGTCGAGTCTGCCAAAGAATTACAACCTGCCCAAGTGTTCAGAAAGGTTCAAGCTCGAATACTGAACCCCAAAGCCATTCTGAATGAACAAATCTATGGTCAGATGAATCAAATTACCAAAGAATAAACCCGTGGTCTGGTTCCAGTGATCTTCAACAAAGCAGTGGAGGAACTGAAAACAGAATTCTTGCAATGGATTTTATTCGATGGGCCTGTAGACTCCATGTGGATTGAGTCAATGAACTCATGTCTAGATGACTCAAAGAAACTATGCCTACCCAACTCTGAAATTATAGACATGACTGACTTTTTCACGGTTATGTTCGAAGTTGACAACCTATCCGAAGCATCGCCTGCTACCATTTCCAGGTGCGGTATGGTGTAAATGGACCCCAAAGCACTTGAAAGTTCACATATCTAACACCACAAATCTAACATGTTTCCACAAGCAATCAAAGGAGATAAGGATATAACATCAAGGTTAAAGGACTTGTTTGATGAATTCTTTAGCGAATGTTTATACATAATCCGCAGGGAGTGCAAGCAGATGGTCTTAACTAGTGAAAATAACTACATTATATCATTTCTAAATATCATACATGCCATGTTTGCCAAGGCTAAACCTAATGAATTCGGGGAGGTTAACACCCTGGAAGTGGATAAAATTGGCAATTGCCTCGAGTTGATTGTCGTTTAAGCCATAGTGTGGTCAGTAGGTGCAAATACTGACATGAATGGTAGGATAAAATTTAACCTAGGGTTGAAGAAGTTGATTACTAAATAAAATAATCAGGATGTAATCTTATACAAAATACCAGAAATACCTGAAGATGTATCATACTAGGATATTTAAGTTGATGTGTCTGAAAAGAAATTCAAGAAAATAGATGATATGTTGTCAACATATGAATTCAAGAGAATGTCTTATGATGAAATAGAAGTACCTACTGTCGATACGTATAAGCTGTTTTACATTTCACAAATGCTCATCAATAACGATATGCATGTCTTGAAGTGCGGCGGTACAGGTACGGGCAAGTCAATTAATTGCGGCAAATTAATGGACAACTTAAATACAGTCAAATACTCCTCACTTACAATCACGTTTAATGCAAGGACTGGGGTGACATCGCTCCACAACTGCTTCGGACCCAAACTCAAACGCAGGAAGTTAGGGGTGTTAGGTCCTGAAAATAACAAGAAAGCATTAATAATGGTGGATGACTTCAACATGCCTAAGAAAGAGAAATAAGGTGCACAGCCTGCACTCGAACTGATACGCCAATGGTTTGACCACAAAGGTTGGTAAGACTTGGTTGAGTTCGAGTTCAAACAGGTGGTGGACATTTTCTTCCTAGCA
>Ga0008459J53047_1018388_pt1 | contig 6755 bp, 8 predicted proteins | sample AOAMet_54_BLW_10_FD_53047 | JGI IMG/M metagenome (IMG submission 53047)
GGAGACTTCAGTAGACCTAAAATATGGAGATCTAATATCCCTAAAATAACTTGATAATGAATAAATAATGGCTATCGGTTTCACTGAGTTTAAGGTTTAATTACAAAAGAGAGAAGAAAATAAACCATGTACCAACTAGCACAATTAAGTGTTCAAAGTGTAACCGAAACTCAACTAAGATGTATGCAAGGAACTACAGAAAAAACGCAAATAATACAACAAAATGAACGAAGACTACAAGAACTTCGATGATAAATCCGCAAACCCTGAAATGCTACTCAAAAAATACAACTGTAATAATAAGTCAGCGATTAAAGAAAGAATAGACGAATTACACACAGAGATTGAACTCTACATCAAGCGGACCGCCGTAGAGGAAAATCTGAACAACCATTAGTATAAAAGTAAAGAAAAAACACCAGTGTTGTAGGGCGAGTCCATCCAGCTGGTGCACTTCGACTCAAATTTCTTCATGGGCGCCAAGAAGAGTATGGCCGCAGACTAAGACAAATCTTGCACGATGGTGATGCTGATGGAGTCAGGGTCATACCAGACCATCTGGCGCATACTGCCTTCTGTCAACCACAAGAAGCAAGGCGACATCGTGCGCTACAAGGAGAGTGTGCTGCTCGTCAATGAGTTCAACAACTTCTAACTGCACTACTCGGGTGATATCGAGCAAAAGCAATAGGGTGTGCGCGTGCACGACTTGAAGCGCATCAAAGACATGAGTCCGGACCGCAAGGCCTACTACCAGAGTTTCTTCAAACTGAGTGAAGTGAACTGCAGTAAAAACCGGAAAGAGTGGACCATTGAACTGTAGCGCAGGGTGGAAGAGGACGACAACACCTACTTGCGTTGCGGCGACACCATACGCCTTAAACACACTGCATAGGATGGCTACATTTGTGCTGACATCTACTCCAGCGATCTCAAAGAGTTAAATGAAGGTTCACGTGCCTGTTACCTGCGCATTTAGAAGGGACAGGAAATGAGCGAGGTGATGGACACTGGCTCCTAGTTTGTGCTGGAGAAAGGNCAGTCACTCACCGAACAGGCCAACACCATCGAACAGGGCAACATAGCCAAGTACTGTTTCGGCAAGGAGACTACCTACAAATACCGCCTCAGGCACCTCATCTCGGGCAGGTACATCAAGATGGCCGAGATTGACATTATCTTTAAGAACAAGAAAAAGGCAGACAAACAGGAACGCATTCTGGGCCTGTCCAAAATATTCGAGAAAAATGAAGACAAAGAGAACAATGACCTCAAAGAATTCGACGACCACACAGTGTTCCAGTTTTAATCTACCTCAAAGGAAATGCTAAGGCCTGTCAAATCCAAAGACTAAGTGAAAATCAAATTCTTCAAGGTGAAAACAGCAGGAGCTGTGGGCAACAAAATCTTTCTGGGAGTTGGCAACCGAGAAATAATCTAGTCACGTAACCAAATGCTTGAGCTAGTGACCAAAAGGACTAAAGACCTGGAGCTATTCAACCGCATCGAGGATGAGATCCTAGGGCTAGACAAACGCACCATACTACTAACCGACCAGGACAAGGACGAGAATTCATTCCTCATCGAGCACGTCAACACCTGGTACGTAGACACAGTCAAGTAGATTGTCAGCGCCATAGGTTTAATCCACTAGTTCGTCAACAACATCAAAGCCGCGAAAGCAGAACTGCTGAGCAACTGGAACGATGAAATCAAAGTGGTTCTCACTCAAATGAAGAACATTGAATTCTGGGTTCAAGGCAATTACAAAAGAGAAGTCAAAACTGACCTGCTTGAAAGGACTATCATACTGCAGAAGATATCAAGGGATCTACGCATGATAGATATTCTCGTGGACATTGTGTACTACCCCTAGGAAGTCTACAGTGAGTTGAACTACAAAAACATTTCTGAAAAACCGATCTTAATGGAAATACAAAAAGTAGCCTACTCGATTATCAAAACAGTGTTCAACAACTAAACTCGCAATGAATTCTAGGCCGCACAGTGGATCAAGCTTTTCATCAAACAGTCACTGCTCTGTGACGAACGCAACTCAATCAACGCCGAAGACACTCTCGCTTCTCTCATACGCTCCAACAAAAAACTACTTGACAAGTATATAAGTGAAGAAATCATCGAATCACTTATAGACGTTGAGAACAAGAAAAAAAATGTGTCTCTTCTCTCTTCGCTGTGCGTGTGCAAAGGTGAAGCGGTGAAAAGCAAGCAGAACAAAATCATCGACCTGTTCATCAAGTCTGAAGACGCGTTCAAGCAGTTCTTCATCAGGATGGATGACATCACGGTACGCGGCAAGGGCAAGTTGGTGATTGAGTGCTGCGGCAAGGTCATGAAGAGTGCCGACTTCGAGTACCTGCAGTCCAGCGTCGAACTGGTCAGTGCACTCTGCTACGACAGGAATTACAAGTCCATTGACCAGTTCATCAACGTCTAACAGTTTTTCAATGTCTTCACCAACTTTATTGAAAAGGCTGAAATACAGTACGACATTAAAAGTAAATTCGTGAAACTGACACAACATTTGATTTTCGACAAAGAACCATTTAAATTCAATAAACTGCCCGTCTAAACTGTGGACTAACCTCCAGTATATGTCTCTGGTGAAGAAGCAGAATATAGCGCAGGCGAGGCAGTCAAACTCATGAAGAAATTCCTTAATAACTTTCTCAATGATAAAAATCAGAAACAACATTAGGAACTAATGATGTTATCAGTCATGAACATCGTGTTCTTCATGTGTTCTCATAAAGTATAGGGGCATCAGGAAATCACAGTTATTGTCAAAACGATCAATGACAGGATCTAAGACCAGATCTCGGAAGCATGCGGCCTGGTTAGGAAGGAAACGGACGAACAGTAGACTGACTTGAAAGAAGACAACTCCAATTCAACGTTCAATATTTACTACAACCTTGGAGTCGGCTTGGTCAAAAACCTCAACACTCTGTGGTTTGACACGAGTTTAGATGTAGGCTTGTTCACGTCGCAGGGAGGGTTAGTGTCAGCCACCGGCAGGGACAATACCCAGTTGTTGAAATTGTAGCAGTAGATCAAAAACCTGACCCCATCGCTGATCAGGTCGTTGAACATCATCCACTAGGTGAACATGAGCCGCATCAACGAAGCCATTTTGAAGTTCCTGACGAAGTGCAACACGAAGTAGTTGGAGATCGACAGTGACTTCACGTTGTCGAACCAGCTGCTGATGCAGCTGGGCATCATGCCGCAGATGCAGTAGAACAAGATCATGCGCGAGTAGCTGATCATGAGCAAACCGGCCTCCACCCTCTTCGACGACAACATACTCAAACGGATTGACACCAGCATGCTGCTGCACACCAACCTGTCCGACTTGACTATCTACATCCGCCACAACCCAAGGAAAATACTCGCAACCTGCAGCATTGACGCACAATCCTACACAGACAGGTCCGACAAATACCTTAAGGAGACTTGCGGCATTCCTTCATTAGAGTTTGCTAATTAAGAGAAGTTGTTGTTGCCAATCGTCTGGATTAAAGACCTGGTAGAGGAGGATTCGATTTTTGATGACACCGAGTCCAACGATAAAGAAAACTACATAAAATTCAATGAACTGCTGATTTCATAGATCTGTTCGGACAATTAAGAACTGTACATCTCTGCATTCAAATTGCTGATTGACAGTGTGTTTGCCATCGACAATTTCGTGGAGACATTGGACAACACGCAGTTGATCGACTCGGATGACCTGAAGGAGTTGCATAAAAAGATTGACATCATAGCACGCACCCTAGTGAACAAAATTGACAATTTAAACGAGTCTAAAAGCGACAACTTCCAGGAGTTAGTCATCTAGATCAGCAAAATGTTCTTCTTCCTCTCCAACTAGTGCATCAATGACGAAACGACCTAAGACACAACATCAAACACGCGCACCATTGACAAAACAGGTGCACACAACGTGGAATCAATGTTTGAGGAACTGTAAGCACAGGGACTGCTCGACAATGAGATAGAAATGAACAAAATCGAAGAAGATATGATGAAAATACTCATCAGACTACAGTAACCAGCAGACAAAGAGGAAATTGAAAACTGGAAGAAGTGGCGCTACTTCGTCTAGCCCTTGAAGTAACACATGAACTCCGAGATCCAGTCCTTGTACTACAACTTAAAGTTACACGAGATTGCACTGAGTTAGATCAACTAGGACGTGAGCGACTTAGAACAAAAACCGAGGGAGTTAATCATCACACTCAAATGCATCAGTTACAGGTTTCTGCTGCTCATGAGTCACAAGAATATCTCCATACTCAACAACTTCTACACTTTCATCCCGACCATCATCTACGACTTGAAGAACCAATTGATTGCATGTCAGTTGTACACCGAAATCATTTGTGCTGACAAAGCTAGACTGCAGAAGCTGGCTACCAATGACCTCAGTAAAATCTGCCAATTGATCTCTTCTTAAGATGAAGACATGGACCATGAAAAGAGTATAGCTCTCAATTTACTCCACAAATTCGTGTAGTACAAAAACGAGGTGATCAAAAACAACCAAAACGAGATAGCTACTTTCATCAGTGCTGAAAAAGGGTTTAACATCATCCCACACATCTTCAAAAAGACTAGTGACCAGAGCAATGATAAGATCCCACCCTAGTACAAAGACGAAATCTCGCTCAACATCATGGGCCAGTTGGAGAAGCAGAATGAGGCTTAGATCAAACCATTCATGATGTAGATCCAAGAATTCATGATGCTGCTGTGCGTACTCACCGAGAAGACTAACTTCTTCACGGAGTCACAAGTGAAGGATCTCATGAGTTTCAGCAAAATTGTTTCAATGTTGGAGTTGACGCAGACTTAGTTTGACATGCAAGTGCGTATACTGCAATTGATCATTGATGCATTCCTTGACCTAGAAGAAGTGTATGACAACACTGCGATTGATTTCTCTCAAATATCTGGTCTGCTCAAAGTACTCCTGATACTCGTCAATTACATCGTAACAGTCAAGAATGATGACAACTTCAACAAGTAGTACGTATAAGATTTGGTTCCAAATGGAGTGAAAAACAAGTAATCAGTGAAGACACAGGCAGACCAGTTCCTGTACAATCAAGTGATATACTTAGTGTCACTGCTGTTCAAGTCCTAAGGCATGCGCATCTAAGAACAGAGCGATTTCAAGAAGCTCATTGAAGTGCTCTCTGAAATCGACCCGCCTGACCCCAATGATTACAACACGACTCTCAACTAAGTTATACTAGCCAATTACATCAGAAACTAGTCCAAAAACCAATCCTGTAAAGTTTTCAACTGGCTAGGCGGAGAGTATAACAATGGAATCAACCCCCCAATCGCGAATTCGAAGTTGATTGATGTGATCCACCAGTAGATCCAAGTTGAAGACGAGTAGGAACTGATGCGAGATAACTTTCTGGCCCAAAAGTGGTACAATCATTACAATTCATCTACACAGGGTAAGATTAATAATTTCATGAAGATCATTATGAGTATCGTCAAGTGCAATAAGTTTTAAAATATGATCAGTCAAGAGAATTTGAAGAATTTCACATACTAACTACAATCACAGCCACTAAAGTTTTCAAACAAGAGGAAGTTTTTGACCAAAATCATTTACATACTGGTGCACAACCACAATTAAATCGAAAAGAAGTACATCATCAGAGGACTCAAATTCCTGCGGATGTTCATTGAATGTTTCAACGTAAAATGCGTGATTGAATCGATCTAGTGGCAGACCAAAGACTATATCTCAATTGAAGGTGAAGTGAGTGACTCACAGGATATCCTGATCGAGGTAGGTGCTGCGGAACTCATCGTGAAACTGATCAACAACTTCAGCGACATCGAAGTCATTTCCGAAAGTTTGTTGTTGGCCTGTGCTCTCCTCCTAGGCGGCAACGAGAAGTCTCAGATGGCCTTCTTCGAACTCTAGGAAAACAAACTATACGACGGTTAGATGGTCAAGCTATACGACTTGCTTAATTCGTCCTAGTCCAATATTTACAACACTGAAATTGGGAAGCAAAGCAACAAATCCAACTTAAAGAGAGAGCTTAAGGCCAAAATAAAGGAAGTGCCGTTCATCGCTAAAGAGATCTCCAAGGACGACTAAGAAGATTCAACTTCGGTAATCGAAAACTATGTTTGCCGCAACTAAAACTTGTTGAATCACGATAAAAACAGAATCCAGGAGATCGACCCGAGTAGTTCCAACTTTTACGGGTTCAAAGAAACCTAGTTGGAAAATGATAGCACAGATTAGAAGGAATTGGTGTTCAGAATACTCAAATTCCTTCAAAACCTGTGCGAAAATCACAACTCCAAGCTGCAGGAATTTGTAAGAGAACAACAGGTGCTCGGAGTTGCCTCGGGTAAGTCACGTAACTTCATTACCTTACTATGCGTGATGTTCAAACGGTAGCTGAACTTCATTTCCAAAGACATCATTTAACTAGGCATCCAAATTGTGGACACGCTGGTCGAATTCATCCAAGGGCCCTGCAAGAACAACCAGATCCAAGTGGTGAAGGACAAGGGCCTGGACACGTCGCGCGACGTACTGTAGTCCATGCGCAAAGATCAGGAGATGCGCGATCGCGGCTTCTACTCCGACGATGACCAGATGTACATCTCAATCCTCAAGTACAAGACAATTGTCCTCGTCAACTCTCTCTTCGAAGGCAACAAGACTGACTCCGAGTTCAACATCTACG
>Ga0008459J53047_1012838_pt1 | contig 6651 bp, 14 predicted proteins | sample AOAMet_54_BLW_10_FD_53047 | JGI IMG/M metagenome (IMG submission 53047)
GCGATTTACTAAAAGAATTAGACCAAATCCAACAACCAGCAAATGACACTACATACACATCAAACAAATCATCACCCTGGAGGTTAGATGTCAACAAATCAAGCGACATCGACATCCTTAAATCTACGGAACAACTCCTGGCTAAATTCGAGGAGGAGAAAAATAGGACCAACTCATCCATTTCCCGTGATGAAACTTAATTTGGCATTTCGGGGATGTCGGTCACGCCCAACAAGATGCGCGAAGTGCGCGAGTGGGAGCGACAGAACCTGCACTCGCTCAACACGCAGGATATGGTGCAGATAAAGTCACGCTCCTTGGACCCCAGGGCGTCCAATGAAGATCTGATGACTTTATCACAGTCTGGCATGTCTGTCTTTAACAACACCAGACAGATCAAAGATTTGAATAAAAGGAAAGCACAGAATGATATACACATCATGAATAACTACAATGCAAATGAAAAAGGACATTTTAACTCTAATCATAATAATAATTAAAATATGATATCTGACTAAAATGCATTAAAGAACTATGATAACACTTAAAATTAAAACAGTACCTACAATAATACTAAATCAGATCCCATCAATTATTAATCAACATTCAGTGCAGATCATAACAATAACATAGATAAACACCAAAACGACACTTCTAAAATTTCTCAAAATCAGTCCCAAAATCTACATATTAACAATTTAAATTTCTCTCAAACCTAAAATGATTCTATCGTGATCAATTTACGAGATGAAATAAGCAGTCTCAAATCCATGATCAAAATCAAAGATGATAAAATAGATTATTTAAGTAACCAGGTCAGACAATGCAATAGCAGACTCCAAGATTGCCAAGAAGAGAATTTCAAATAAGGAATGGAAAATGAATGTCTGAAAGAGCAGATTCAATTGTTGCAACAAAAGTTAAAAGGAGACTAATCACTGCAATGGTTAAGAGGGCAATATTTGGATTCAGCTAAAGTTGAAATTGACAGTTTGAAAATAGAAAATAAAAATATACACAAACAAAACAGCAATCTAAGAGATACAGTCAAATCTAATGAAAACACTAATCACTCAGTTCTAGATGCCTACAAATCAGAAATATCTAATCTAAACATACAATTTAACAAAATTGACATCCTAAATCAGAAACTAACTAAAGATGTCAAAAGATTAGAGGAAAGGAAAGATTAAGACTTAAATCATAATTACCAAAATCAAGATCAAATCAACCATTTGAAGTCAATCATCAATAGTAAGGAAAATGAATTTAAAGATACTAAACATATTCTGGACCAGGCCAATGCGCAATGCCGCACATTAGAAGAAGTGATTAAAGATAATAATATCCACATCAACAAATTTAAGGAACGAGAAGCAGATTTGAATTCTAAACTACACGATTACAAAACACAAATTGAATTCTTAAATGAAGAAATGTTGAAAACTAACAATGGCAATTCTATTTTCCAACTGACTGGGAAATCAGCAATAATTGATTCGAATAATAACAGAGGTGATTTCTCGGACACTAAAGATAACAATTAGTTCATTAAATCTTCAGACATGAGATTCGATCCAAAAGAGTAGGAAAGTTTAAAACAAAATTAGCAAGATGCATTAATGAAAACGAGAACACTTGAAGACGAAAATGAGAAGTTGAAATCCAAGGTGGAGGTGTACGCAATCTCACGGCCTGACGCACACACCGTACATGACGAATACAACTCACTCAAAGAACTCAAAAACAGACTAGCACTCAAGCTTTAGATGAATCTCAATACAAATTCAGACATACTCTTGGAAAAACTAGAATCAGTTATGTCGGACTCCAAAGTAAACCAATCCAACTCAGAATCCATGCTGAATAGATTACGTGATGCAGAGATTAAAATGAGAGAACTGTTGCATAACTCGAATGAACTGATCAACAAAGTGACCGACTCCACTAACCTATCCATGTCCAAAGCGCAGTACGATGAAGAATCTTTCAATGGGGATAGATTCTAGGTGGCAGAAGCTAGGTTTAAACAGACATTGAGTAACCTAAACATGGCAAACAATAGACTAAATAGGCAAGTGGGAAATGTATCCCATAGAGTGAGTTCAGGCACTAAAACTGAAGAACTGTTGGTCAATGCTAATTAAGAAAAACAGGAGTTATAAGATAAGATCAAAGAAATGGGACACAAGATGAATGCTTTGAATGATGATTTGGATTAGCACAAACAGTCACTCAAGACTGAATTGAGTAAAAATGAAAGGATAGCTAGTGAAATATCCAATTATAGTGACAAAATAAGACAATTAAGTGAAGATTTGAATTCCTCCCGCAATGAAAACTCAGATTTAACAGGCAAGGTCAAAAAGTATAATGATTCATTAATAAAATTAAATAGTCAAATCAAAAATGATACTGAAATGTATAAAACTCAAATAATGAATTATGAATCTGAAATTAAGCATTTAAAATTGGATATGGAAAAAGCAAATGCATCTTATGATGTCCTCAACGAGGAATATGAAAAATTAAGTAATTTGAAATCAGACCAAGCACATCAAGCCTATAATAACGTTAAGGAATCATATGAGTTGATGAAAGAAAAATTTACACAAAAAAATGACGAAAATGAAGAACTAAGTCAGAAATTAAAAAAAGTTACAGAATCTAGGGACAAATTAGCAAAACAAAATAATGAAAGTGAAGAGTATATTAAAAACTTATGCATTGAAACTGAAAATATCGAAAATATCAACAAAAAACTTACAGAAGATTCTATTGCATTCACACAACGCATCGAAGCTATGCAAACACTTCTTTAAGAACTCGAAACAACTAACAATGAATAAATTAAGACTATTGACGATTACAGAAAAAATAACGAGGCAATGAATTATGAGAAACTTAAAATTGAACTCGACAGACTTGTCTAAGAATGCCAATGTGAAAGAGATGCTCATAATTCCACCAAAAATAAAATGAAAGTTCTCGAAGATAAATTAGAAGATAAAGCAATTCATGGCGGTGAAATGAATTCGAAAATAGAGGAAAAGAACTCTCAACTGACCAATATCAAAGAAAGACTTGTGCAGTACGAGTCTGAGAATACCAAATTAGTTCGAGAAAACAATCGTTTGACTAAACTTATGAATGAGTGTAATAAAAATATAAAATCTATGACCAAGTACGGCAGTTCGTTCAAATTAATTGATGAACAATTAAACTCTTATAGGAGTAAAACCAGTCCAAATAGATCTATGACACCCAATAAAGAAGGTCCGGCATACATGTTGAACAGTATCAATGATGGCCGAATAGATATTGACCTTTTAGCCGAAACCAATAAAGATTTGTATAAAAAAGAAATAGAAGATTCAAAATTTAGTGTTGGATAAATGAATAATACTAAAAATGATCATGATAACATAAAAATTAAACAATGTGATAGTTTAATAGAAAAGATAACAGAATTTTCAATAATATTAAAGTCAATCAATAATAATCAATAAGGAAATTATGCAAAGAATTAAGATTCAGCCTTGTTATGTATGACCGACATAAAAAAAGAGTTCGAAAAACTAGCTGTGCAAAATAAAAATTTGGATCAATCCAGAACTAATGCAAAAGACCAATTAGAAATAACCAATAAATCTGTAAATGAATATAAAAAACAAATCGATGACATATTCCAGCAAAATATGAACGTTGAAAAACTTTAGCAATTAAAAAATGAATTGGATGCAAAGAATATAAAAATAGCTGAATGTGAATTGCAAATTGATAAATTATCAAATTAGAATTCGGAAATTAATCAAAAAACTAAGATGGAAAATAATATTTTGGAGGAAAATAATGATCTCAAGATAGAAAACAATAGATTGAAATCCAAAATTGAAAGCTTGACACATGAACAACAATCAATTGAATCAAGATTTAATAAATTACAAACTGAATATCAAAATCTGAATGTAAGTAATACTCAATAGTCCAAGAATATTATAACTTTGAAGTCAGATCAAGAACAAGATGCATGGAAGCACAATGAAGATATAAGGAGGTTAAAGAGTCAAATCGAAAGTATGGTGAGTGAACTAGATAGAGCCAATTAGGAGAGAAATGAAAAATCAGCTAAACTAGAGGCTGCTGAACAAAAATATTAAGACTCTGAAGCTAAATTACATCAAGTCAATACAGAATCGAGTGCAAAGTTAGAATCTATGTGCAGTTCAGTCAATAAAATAAAACAGAAAAATGATGAGTACCATAAACAAATACTGGAAAAGGATAAATTAATTGCAGACCTGAAAGAGCAAATTGATGTTAATTAATTAACCATTACTGAGCAGGTAAGGGATAAGATAAAGAATGAACTCACACTAGAGTTTAATAGAGAAAAAGGGAAGAATATGGAAGAATTTGAAAGATTTGTTAAAGCTAATATTGAAAGAGAAAATAAGGCCAAGGTTTAAGATATAGAGAAATCAAATAAGGAAAATGTTGAAAAGCTTAATTCTGAAATTGCTAAATAACAGAAAGAAACTATGGATTTAAAAGAATCGAATGATAAAAAAATTAGTAATTTAAAAAACAAACATTCAGATGCAATAAATAAAATTAACCTTGAAAATTAAGCTAAAATTAAAGAATTAAAGAAAAACATCGAGACAATGGAAGCAGACAAAAAAAATATACAACCATCTAAGGAAGATAAAGTCATAGACAAATCTCAATCAAAATCATTTTCAGTAAAAGATCTCAATGAAAAAGTCAAACAAAAAACATCGATACTTGAATTCAATCTTAAAAAAGACTATGAATTTAAACTTAAAGAACAAACAGAATTAATTAAAACAGATCTAGAAAAGAACAAATTAACTTTCGAACGTACAACTGACCAAAAATTGAAAAAACAAATTCAGGATACCGAAAAGAAACTGATCTCAGACTTTGAATCACGTATGAGCAAACGGATGAGTGAGTTGGAGGAAGAGTATAGTCAACTCAAGTCATCCGTTCGGGCAGAGGTAGAATCTAAGGTATAGGAAGAGTACCAACTCAAGTTGTCAGAGTAAGAGAATTCACATTTCAAGTCAGGACCACACGGCACAGGACCAGCCGGCAATGATTTGTTAGAGTCACAAGACAAAGAAGGCATCAATCTTAATCATTTGAATGGATTGAGAAGTAACAATTTCTACAATCAATCAAGATCAAATCAAAATAATAAGAGCAGGTTCATGGCACGTAGTAACAGCGCCAAGAATGCAAAAAATAACAAAATAAGTGAAAATGATTTAACATTGAGTATGATTAATAATAATTTGCGTGAATCTTCCCCTCTTAGAAATAAAAATGATAAAAATAACGTTAATAAATCTCCACGAGAAAGTCAAACATTGAGAGATAAATACTAAGAATTGAAAATGGACTAAGATGAACTAGTTCATAAATTGGATTCACAAAAGGTACCGCTGGAACTGTTTGATGAAATTATTGATATCGTAACAGACATTATGTACAATAGAGTCTTAAGTTAAAATGAAAATTCATAACAAATGAGATATAAGTATTGTCCAAACCAGTTTATATGTGATCTTAATGATAAAATTAAAGATTAAGTATTTGAGTGCGTCAGAAATGAAAGATTAAAGAATAATGATGAAATTAACCAACTAAGAACAATTAATGATGATTTGAGACTCCAAGTCAATGACATTTCAAACAACCTAATTAATGATTAATCAAATATCAAATCTGATAACCCTAATTCTAAAAAAATATCGCACATTAATAGGGATAAGGGACAGGATGTTGCATCTAATTTCAGTCTTATGTCAAAAGATGATTTCAAAACATTAAAAGTATTCAACGTAGTTGCAGATCTTAATTTAGCCCGTGACTCAATGATTAACATAATTGAATTCTTAACCAGTCTATCACCAAATGTTAAATTCAATGCATTTGAATGGTTGAAAACACACTAATCCAACGAGATTGACGGCATGCAGGATAATGGCAAACTATACAGGGATTCTCTTAATTCACTCCACAGGTTTGCAACTGAAATACTCAATGGCATCAAGATTGTTGCTCATGAATTTATGAGTATAAAAAAGAATGAAAAAGTTTTAAGTGACGAAAATGAACAACAGGTACAACACATTACAACACTCCAGAATAAGATTGAAATGATGAATGCCAGTCATAACCAAAAGATTGACCAGATCAATCTACAACATAACATTGCACTGAACACTGGTGAAGATAAGAATCTGAAGAGTACCAACAGTTCGTTCTGTTTTTCGCCTGAACTGCTGAGTCCCAGTGAAACGTTTGAATTAATTATGGAGGTTATTAGAAAAGCACAAACGAGCGAAGAAATGCTTGAAAGGTTGTGTAATAATAGTGAGTTCTTAAACTTTGTGCATAATGTGGGAATATATACAAATCGCACTAGATCTACAAATATTAGTAATTAGAATAGGATGAAAGAAATGCATAATTGATTATAAGATAATTAAATTCAAATCACAACAATTATAATAAATATAAAATAAATAAATCATGGAAATAAAAATTGTAGGTTAAAAAGAAGTATAAAATTTTTTAAAGAAATAGTAATAAAAATAAAGTTTTTATTGTGTAAAATGC
>Ga0008459J53047_1009279_pt1 | contig 6165 bp, 6 predicted proteins | sample AOAMet_54_BLW_10_FD_53047 | JGI IMG/M metagenome (IMG submission 53047)
CCATTTTCAGGCATTATTTAAGAAACATCTAATTATAGCCAAAAGATCACCATGTTTTACAATATGCGAAATTATCGCACCAATTTTAGCATTATGTATACTTGCACTAATTCGACTCTTAATAGACCCAATTGATTTACCAGAAACAAACTATTACAACTTAAACTCAACTTCATTTTCTTAGGCTGGATCACACAATACCTAAGATCCAATGAATCTATCCATGTATTTGCGCACAAATACTCTCAAACAACACCTGTCTGACACTTGCACCAACTCAGGCACCAGTTGGGACTAAATGCTGCATTATGACAAGTACAAAACACATCATGATAACATGGTCATAAACAGTACCTAACAAAATCTGAACCAGAATGTCTAATTTCCGCAAGGAAAGCAGGATTACTACTATGATATTACAGAAATGACTTGCAACAATAGTGAGTAGTAGTTAGATAACCCGAGTGATGAAGAATTATTAAGGATTTCTTAATCTAAGAATAATTAAATATTTGATGCGTTTAATAACCCTGAATGTTTTGGAAAGGAATTCAATGCCAGGACACAAGAAACAACTGTTTAAAATAAAGGAATCATTGCAATTGTAGGCGACTAAGGTGTTGGCACACCTGAAAAGGCATTTTTCGATAGTTTCTAGAATGACTTTCTTTTGGATGTGATTCCAAGTGAATAAAGGTCCAATGTTACATACATTAGTTCGGAAAAAGAAGCATTGATTGATTCATAGGGTAAGGATGGAACAGACATTGCAAATGAACAATATTGTGCCATGGTCTAATTCAGAAATCTAGACTTCAGCGCAAGCCCTAAAATCTAAGATTAAGATATCAAAATGAAACAAAGAATTGTTTCACCGACATTTAGTTTCAAAGCCCAATCCCCCGGACTGGGCGATGAATAATCAGAATACATCCAATATGGTTAAGCATCATTACAAACATAGGTTGATGATTACATACTCAAAAATGAATTATCACCTTCAGAGTTTAAAAACAGATCTTATACTTAGGTACCAATGACAACTAAGGCGTAGAGGCAGGACACACTGCTTGCCATCTCAATTGGTCTACTGTTTTTCCTTTTAGGCATAGCATACTGCCCCGCAGTTGTCTCTATTGTCTCATCACTTGTGAAAGACAAAGAGTTCAAACAAAGAGAAGGAATGGCCATGATGGGTATGTCCACAATTACATACTAGGGCAGTTTCTACGCCTACAGGTCTATCATAGCTATATTCCAATCATTGGTCATGACCTACCAAATGCAGAGTGCTATCTAGGTTAACAGCAATTTTGTTTCAGTGTTTTTGGTATTCCTGATGCTTGCATTATCAACCATGACACTTAGTTTTATGTTAAGTTCGATATTTGACTCGACTAGGAATGCAGCCATACTAGGTACACTCATATACTTCGGCAGTGTGTTCATAGTTATCCTCTAGGATGATAATATCCAGAAAGGATGGACTGTCATGATGGGGTGTTTCTTCCCTATTGTGTAAGTGTTCTTTGCAAGTGCAGGGATTTCTCAGTTGGAAATCGGCACTACCGGCCTGCAGTTTAGCAATTTAAACACCAATATCACAGGCTACACTGTAACACAAACGATACTTGGTTCTTTACTTGCTATGATTGTGCACAACTTGCTGATTGTTTAGTTTGAGTAAGCTATTCCGAAGGAATACGGGGCTAGCTAAGGTTATTTTTTCATGTTCAAAAAAGAATTTTGGAATAGTGAGGTATTCGGGACGGATGAGGCACAACTTAATACTGTAATTGATATTAATAATAAAAAAACATCATATATTATTAATGATGATGATAAAAGTGAAAATAATAGTGTTGGAAGGAAAATCAGTTTTGTTCCTAACCAACTTGTATCTCATGATGACGAAGAAGACCCTAAACTTACTGAAGAAATTAACAAAAAATTCGAAAATTATGAAGAATTAGGAGAAAAATATCGCGCACTTGAAAGAGATGGAAAACTTTTAACTGTTGAAAACATAAGAAAAGAGTACGGCAAATTCACTGCTGTGGATAATGTATGTATGAACATGTAGGAGGGAGAAATCTTCGCATTGCTGGGCCACAACGGCGCAGGGAAGACAACCACCATCTCGATGGTGACCGGACTCGTGATGCCCACGCAAGGCACTGGTTCATTCCGCAAGGTTGACTTGTTCGGCCAGATGAAGAAGATTCGCACCACACTCGGCGTCTGTCCGCAACTCGACGTGCTCTTCGAAGACATGACTTGCAGAGAACACTTGGAAATGTAATACACCTATAAAGATCCATCCCAAAACTTTCTATTGACTGCCGAAGAAGGGAATAAAATGACCCAAGCATCTGAGGTTGATAAGTGGCTCGATAAATTAGCATTGAGAGAGTACGAGGATAAGTATTCTCAGGAACTATCAGGCGGGACCAAGAGAAGACTTTCAGTAGCTATATCATTGATAGCTGGCAGTAAACTTATTCTTTTAGATGAACCATCATCAGGCATGGACTTGACCAGTAAATAAAAACTGTGGGACATTTTGAAGGAAATCAAAAAAGAGAGGGTCATCATTCTAACCACACATTATATGGACGAGGCAGACTAATTGGGAGATCGCATCGCAATTATGGGGGAAGGACAGATACGCTGCTGCGGCAGTAATTTGTACCTCAAACAGAAATTCGGAGGAGGTTAAAAGTTACTAATCGAGTTCACTTCTCAAATAGAGGAAGCTCTAAAGGATGAAATGCTGAAGGGATTGGAAACTTACATGCTGTAGAAGATAACTGAAAGTTCAGATATCCGCCTTGACTTAATCTGCGAGAAAGATGGCAGTCCAAATTATGTAGATTGGAATCCCAATTTCGTCAAGATGTTCGAGTACTTGGAGTCCAAGAAAGAATAGTTTAATATCGCTACTTAAGGATTTGGAGACACTACTCTTGAAGATGTATTTTTGTCAGTAAGTGAGTTAAATGAACACCATAAAGAGAATAACAAAATTGAAAAAATTTAAATTTCTAACATTACTGCAGAAACAATTGAAAGTGACTTGTAATCAAAGTTTGAACAATAAGGAACAATTAAATCACTACAGATGGAAAATGATGCTTACAATCAAAAACTATGCATACTTGCTTAAGAAGATTAGGAAAATTGCAGTAAGGCAATAGAAGGAGATAACGGCTCATATCTTGTAACAGCAAATACACATAATGAAATCAAATTTGAGGACAAAGACACATACGTAACAGGCCTGCCTGCAGTCTTCTAACACTTCTACGCTCTCTTGATAAAACGGTATAACTAGTATACACGTGACACATTCGGCATCATCTGCGAAATACTTCTGCCAATATTATGTGTAATCATTGGTATGCTAATGCGTGATCTTTCATCCACCTTCTCGGCAAACCAACGACCAATCACGTTTGAACCATCCTTGCTCTTTGACAAGTATGTTAATGACTTGCCCACGTAGATGGCAGCAAGTACATCTTATTATAGTTTTGACTAAAATGGAAAGAGTTCATCTCTTGTCAACGATGTAACTGCTAATTCAATTATAGACTCACTCAATATTGCATAACCAGACTATCTCAATAGGGAAAATGTAATAGATGACACTTTTTCTGTTACTTATAATCAGACTATGATTGATAATTTAAAAGGTATTGATACCTCTATGTATGCTAAAATGAAAGAGACTTTCGCTACTTTTAACGAACCGTTATTTGGTATCAGTATGTAAAACACTGAAGCTACCTAATCATTCTTTATAAATGTAAACTCAAGGTAAGAACATATCGTACCAATGATTAATAACTGGATATCAAATGCAATCCTGACTAAGTTTGGTAAAGACGTTACAATCAGACACTCGTTTAGTCCAATTCCGGCTACTGAACTGGCAGCACTGCAGTCACAGGCCTTTTCGCTGTTCTGGTATAGCTTCTTCTCGATCATTGGCTGGTCCCTGATCCCCACTTCCGCAATCGCATTCATCGTGAAGGAAAGGGAAAGCAAATCGAAGTAGCAACAATACATCTCGGGCGTGAATGTGGTCAGTTACTGGATGGCTAACTTGATTTGGGACTTAGTTAAGTTTATATTCACAGGCATCATTGTCCTCATCATTCTCTGGTTTTGGGACTTCAAAGAGTTATTCTATACTCAGTATGGTCAATTATTTTCTTTGCTCACCGGATTGTTATTGTTTGGAATAGCATGCTTTATGTTCGTGTAAGCCGTCAGTTTTGCGTAAAACAACCTATTGAAAGCAATGGTGAGCATGATGACATAATTTTTGGGTACTGGCATTATTGGTTAAATCGCAAATTCAATCCTATCAGTCTTTGCCGTATTTGATCCAGACACCTTTGAGTTTTGGGATAAATTAGTTGATATAAGTCTAAGTATTATCAATCCTGTTTAAGCATTCAATAGACTATTCACTGAAATTACAATTGTACAGAACAGTAATCTTTATGAATTCAAATAGGATGCTTGGAGTTACGAAAATGTTACTAAATATCATGTATAAATAATCTATACAATTTTGATCACAACTGTCATTCTAATTGTAATTGAATTAAGCACTACAAATATTATATCAATGAACAAAGACAAAGAGCAACTAACCGAAGAGGAGAAAGATTGCGCAATCATTGTGAAAGGCGTGAAAAAGACTTACTCATCTCTGTTTTCTGACCCATTTGAGGCAGTGAAGGGCATCAACTTCAACGGACTTGAAAATTCATGCTTTGTCATCTTGGGCACGAATGGTGCAGGTAAATCTACCCTCTTTAAATGCATGACAGGCGAGGTTGAACCCACTTCGGGCGACGTGTTTGTGGGCGGGCAGTCACTCACTGATAACCAGGCCGAGGCACGTAAGATCATCGGCTATTGTCCCCAGGAAAATTCAATCATAGACTTACTCACCGCAAAGGAAACACTCTTCTTCTAAGGCAGGTTGAAATATCTCGATGAAGCTACACTTTTGAATAAAGTGGATGACCTTATCAACAATATGAATTTGAAGATGAACGGAGACAACCTGGCAGGCCGGTTCTCAGGGGGGAACAAGAGGAAATTAATGGTAGCATGTGCGTTGATCGGCAACCCGAAAGCCATCCTGCTTGACGAACCGAGCACAGGCATGGACCCCGAGGCCAAACGGTTCATGTGGACTTCAATCAAGAAGTTTAAGAAAGACTCCTGCGTGGTGATGACCACTCACTCCATGGACGAAGCCGAGGCACTCGCTGACAACCTAGCTATCATGAAGCAGGGTGAGTTCAAGTTTGTGGGCACACTCTCGCAACTGCGCAATGAATATTCTAAAGGTTTGTATGTGGATCTCATGTTGAAAATCAGCTCAGAGGACATCACAATGTTCAAACAGGAATGTAATGTGGAAGATGAGGAACTTGGTGTCGATGATATGAAAGATATACTTGAAAGGCTTACTGGCGATCAATTGAATTTTAATGATATAATGCTATTCGGTAATGGCAAAATATTAAACGAGCAGATATAAGATACGGATAGTAATCAATAGTCATCATCGGTTAAGGTAGATGCTAATTTGTAAATGGAATTCCTGTTGATCATCAGACAAATTGCAAGGATCACCAAGCAGTTGAACCTAACATTTAAAGATTGCACACTCGAAATGGAAAATATTGGTCAATTGTTAAGATTTAATATTGTGTGTAGTGGAATAACATGTGGAACTTTATTTAATATTTTGAGTGTTAAACAGGAAGAACTTATGATCAACTAGTAATCTATTGCAAATTCAAAAATGGAAACAATACTAAGAGAATTTATAGAAGATAGTAATTATAACAGCTCAAACTCATGCAATATAATTAAAAGTTTTGATGAAGATACTGCAAAATCGTATGAAAAGAAAGTGAAAGAAGTAAGGTTTAATGATGATTTAAAACAAGAAGATTAAACTTCAGCAAACAAAGAGTAAACCAATAAAGTGGAAATTTGAATAGGAATATTAGATTAAAAGGAATATTTAATGAATGTCAGAATTATCTCAATATATAAAACATTATTTGAAATTCGTAGGTATTTAATAATATTAATTAGATTAAGTAATTTTTGTTTAGATTTAATTTTCGG
>Ga0008459J53047_1004830_pt1 | contig 6163 bp, 4 predicted proteins | sample AOAMet_54_BLW_10_FD_53047 | JGI IMG/M metagenome (IMG submission 53047)
TGGGGGCATTCCTAAACATCGCAGGCATGCGGTGTTTCCACCTACGGGTACCCTGGCCGCGTAAAAACAAAAATCGGTCATTCTTAGACAAACGTGTGGTTTTGGTAGAGCACACGGGCGAACGAAGTTTGACACACAAAAATAAGCGGTCGGAGATCAGATGTAGATTGAGCAAAGCTCAGAATGTGAATCTGATCGAGTCAGGCAGAGGTAGGGGCCTGGCTCGCCATTCCTTAGCGGGCACTGTTGTGGACAGCGCCACGGCCTATGCACGGGGCAAGGCATCAACTTTCTGGGAATAATTGCCGGACTGTTATGAAGGGTGAGTAGAGGAAGGGAAACAGGGAGAGCGGGGGGAAAAACCAGTATCCACGAGCATAGTTTGCAGCAGGGCAGGCGCGCAGCATTGCCGCGTCTGTCCTTCGTCGGTGCGGTGTTAGGACCAACCGGACACCTGCCTGTTAGCCACTACCTGAATAAGCAGCGAGGAAGACGACCAGTCAGCCGAGGAGACCACACTCTAACAAAGGCAGCCGAGGGGAGGCGGATTCAAAACCCTGGGACTCCTAACCAATGCCCCCCCCTACGACCCAGAGATGAGTGATAAAGCCATGAGATCTCTGAGGCGAGCAGCACAAAAAGCTCACCGCCAACTGCAGGAAGTAGAAGTCGACTTTGACCGCGTGGCCAGCGATGCTGGTCTGATAAGCGGTTTTAGCGAATTTGGCTTAGAGGAGGAGCGGGAGGAGCCCACCATTATCTTTGGACAGGACACAACCACCCTGGAAGAAGACGCACACGACGCACGTTACGAAATACTCATTGAAGAAGATGTGGAGGTAGAGCATATCATTGAGGAAGTGCCGGAATGTGGCGAGGTAGCAGCTGACGACTGTGACCTAGAGGAGAACGAAGCGGAGGAACATGTAGGTTGTTTCTCCAGGTTATTTTCTTTTCGCCGGAGAGGCGAAACTGTCAACACCCTTGGGGTTGCTGGAGAGCAATCGTACAAGAAGGCCGATAAACCATCTAAGTGGCGGCGTGTGAAGCTGGGTCTGCAGACCGGTTCCGCACACATAGCACTGAGTGCTAAGGCAGCAGCATCAGCTGTCGGACGGGCGTCAAAATGTTGCTGGAGGTGGTGTACCCCAGAACAAGAGATCAGCGCCGTACTCGCGTCCAAAATCGGTGATCCTGCCTTGATGGAGGACCCGAGCGTTGAGGAAGAAGACACGGTTGAAGTAGCCTACGGCATGATTTGCTTCACGAAGAGCGTTGCGGCTGGTAGGATGCCGTCAATTTTCCGATACGCGGGCAAGTGTGTGTTCTGTGCATACCAAACCTGCAAATGCGACGGACGATTCTATGACAAAATCAACAAACATGTCAAACCACAGGATCTGAAGTTCGGTGTAGGTGGTAGCGTAGCGACGATGAGAGGCCTTAAGTGGCTTATGCTCATGTTGACTATCGACCCAGAGAACGGCAGGTACGTGCAAGGCCTGCTATACTCATGGCGTGCAGGATGCGAGGCCCACAGGTTGGCCAAACTGGAGAAAAGGAGCGAGGACGTTCTGCTTGCAGAGGGTGAACAGCTGTCTACTATGCATTACAGTAGGTGTTGGGCATGCTTCTCAGGTAACAGGACCCAGAACCCTTTTCAGGAGCCGCGGTTGTTTGAGAAACTCGACAGGAGTTTCGAGAAGAAGACGATCGACGGGCTTACACAGAAGGCCAAGGAGTTGATCATGCAGGTCAAGGTAGATGCGATGCCGATCACGATGTACGGCACGGAACATCTTACGACCGCTGAACAAGGCGCAATCATGAGAATGGTGTTGCGAGCAGTGAAGGAGAGCGATCTGACTAAACTGCAGCAAGCAAGGTACATCAAGCCTATTTACATGGCTGTTGTCGCACCAAGCGCGTCTGAGTTCGGATTCGCCATCACCCAAGGTGGGAATGCGAAAATATGAGCAAGCCCGGTGGAGTGCTACGGTAGATACAAAATCTTGGATGTCACAGAAATAGTCAACTGGGACCTCCCTATCACCATCACTCCACTGGGCTCATCAACTCGAAGGACTCAAGGTAGAACGTTTGTAGCTATGGTCGGTTTGACAGCCACCAAACTATGCCGTTCGAACATAATTTCCAAAAGAGGCAGGGAATTTGCTTATCACTACACTGTCAACAATAACTCTCTAGAGAATATGGTAGAGGGGTTAGTTAACAGAATATTCTTGGTGCAAGGCAAAACAGGGCTAGAGAAGCCCCCTCCTGTGGAGTTAGGTGTGTTCGACAGCATCGGATACCTTGTTTATCAAATAAGGAGAGAACTCGGTGAACTGCGGCTGATGTCGCCTGAAGAGTGGGTGGAGTCTGCCCCCGCTCACAGGCGCGCAGTTTATCGGGAAGCTCTCAATAATCTCAACCAATCTGGCTGGTTGGACAAGTTTTATGAGGTCAAATTGTTCGTAAAAGGTAGCAGGGAGGCTGCTGCCGAAGACAAGGCCTGTCGTATGATCTGTCCAAGCTATGAGGAATGTCTAGTCAAGAAGGGTCCGTTCATCAAGAGCATTGAGGATCCGCTTGATGGTAAATCACTTTACCGAGTCATCGATAGTCTTTGGGATATGTACTGTGGTGTAGAATTTCCAGTATGTACCAAAGGACTGACTCAGGACGCCATTGGCGAATTAGTTTATAACAAGTGGGGACGTTTTAACGACCCAGTTTACACTTGTTTCGACTGTTCCAGATATTCTCAACACACTCGTGGAGAAGCGTTGGAGTACGCTTACTCGTTGGTTTACGCGTGTTTCGAGGATGCCAGAAACTGGGTGAAAGCGCAAGGAGTCAGGGGCAAAGCGATAGTCGCAGACTGCAATGGTATCAACCACGCAGTCAAGGTCGACTTACCTGCGATGCTATTTGACGGCTCCAACGAAACGGCATTCGTAGCCCATGTGGTCATAAACAATATTTTCATTGACTACTTTAAGGGTAAAGGAATCAAGATCGAACCACTTGACTGTGGTGACGACTTTGGATGTATTTCAGAACGGGGAGCGATTGACACTGCAGATGTCATCGCCCACCTTCTGCGTTTCGGATACACATTGAAGATCGATGGGTACGCTGATGAAGTGGGCAAGATTGTCTTCTGTCAGTGTAGTCCCATTATCCTCGGGTCCAGGAAGACCATGATTAGAGGGCTGTCCTGTCTTGAGAAGGACGCACTCCTGATGTGCCAGGAGAGCGAGGTCTCAGATAGGTTGCTAGCGGTTGGTTTGGGAGGTGCACACACGAATTACGGTGTGCCTGTCTACCACAACTTCTACCGGATGTTGGTGAGGTTGAGCGGTCAAAGCGAACTGAAGAAGAAGCATGTTTCGCATTTGTACTCCTCTAATTACTTGTATTACCAAGTCGTAACACGTGATACAAGAAGGATGGATGCGGTTGCAGCGGTCGAATACACTCAAGAAGACCGTTATAATTTCTGGCTCACCACCGGAATGACGCCTCGCGAACAAGTAGATCGCGAGCGCCGGTACGATAGCGCAACGTTCGGTGAGCCTACCCTCTGGTGACAGGGGGTTGCATCAACTCGGAGGCCGCCTCGAGTATAAATATTTAGCGGTCATGGGGTTGCAATATTAAAGAGCCAAAACTGTTACTTCAGTACTAAGTGCAACAGGTGGCAAAGTCACCACGCACGGAATGTCAACAGACTGGACGGCCGCCGCCAGCGAAAAGTGGTGGTTATTGTGATGTACAGTCGGCGTCACCAGTCGCGGATCCCATACAACATGGTACCTACAACGAAACAGCGCAGGGCACAGTCCCTGCGCGATAAAGCGAGAAACAATGCAGTCGGTAGATCCCGACAGCTCCCACCAGGGATGCCGAAACAGATCAAAGGAAAAGGAAATTACTTCACTGATGCGATGAGGAGGATTTTCAATCCCGGAGATTTTGGAAAGGCGGGTAACTGGGCGGGCAACGCACTTTCAAAAGTCGTTGGTTTCGGAGATTACACAATTAAGAAAAATTCGATTGTGGAGTCGATGCCGAGAGATGAAGAAGGGAAGATTTCAAAAGCCTTCTCATTCTCTGACACTGGCACGTCCACAATCCGAGTCAAGAAACGCGAGTACCTCGGGGCCATTGTCTCACCGGCATCCGGGGAGACAGAAAACTTTACTCAGTTGCAGTACAGGCTTCAGCCCACTGATAGGAACTCTTTCCCTTGGCTCGCAAACATAGCCAGCTTATACACCGAATGGTGTCTTAAGGGGTGCATTTTCTCTTTCGAGAGCACTTCGTCCAACTACTCATCCTCAGTTGGGTTGGGCACCATTGCCATGGCTACACAATACAATTCAAACATGCTCCCGTATTCAAGCATGGAGGCTGTCCTTCAATCGGCATACCACACACGTGGCAATCCGAGCGAGGACCTCATCCATGGAGTGGAGTGTGACCCTAAGTTGCAAGCGTCTGACCGTCTATTTACAAGAAGGCCGGGCTCGGAGGGACCACCGAATTTATATGACCACGGTGTTCTCACGGTTGCAACTGAAGGTTTGCCCCAGGGCTCTTTCGGAGTCACGCTTGGGAGGATATACGTCACTTACGATGTTGAACTTTCATTGCCTGAACTTCCCGTGGTAGCGCCTTTCATGGACAAATTTGCAATTTCTCAGAATTTGGCTGTCGGTGCAGCCAGCCCCTTCTTCGGCGACACTCTCATTCTTCAAGGGAGTGCCATTTCTGAGGTAACATTTAGCTCGAGTGAGACGACAGAGGGCGTTGGGGTTCTTTTGCTCGGAGCGAGCTCAGGACCTCTCGTGAAACCAAGTCTCACCCCACAACAGGAGTCACAGTTGATGGGATGGATGAGCGACAGCACAATTGACACCACGTCCCAGTGGCTTTCCTTCTCACGAGCAGGTACCTACATGATTACTGGTATCGGCGCTCGTGCTGGTGGCACAGCATTCGCTGCAGATGACTTGGTCATCGCCGCACATGATGCCACAGTAGTCAACGACGTTGGATTTGTCAATTCATTGAGCCAAACAGATCACAGTGCAGAATGGCTGTACCGTGTTGAGGTTACAACTGCTGGCGGGTCAATTTCGTTGACCAACAACGACAGCGAGCCGCATGCTGCTTGGTTACAGATAACTTATTGTCCTTCTTAAAGGACACAACAAACAGACGAGCTCTCATCCATGGGGGCTCGTTGATGGTTCCTGCGTGACACATCAGTGTCAATGACGAGATAAAGCTACCGAAGCAGGATGAAAGACGTTGCGTAACGTCACGAGCTGGCAGGCGTTGCGTGTTAACAAACAGCCGGCGGAGGGAATGATGATTAGGTTCACATCCCCCAGCTGCCCTACGGGGCAGCAGCGTGATTAGTGATGATCACGTATTTTGCGGACCTAGAGCTGGGGTCCCACAATTTGTCGCAATTGACCAACTGCGACGTCGTTCATAGAGAAACCTTGACACAGTACACTTCTAGTGCCAAGCGGGTGTCTCTGGACGGCAATCTTCCCCACATGCCAGGACTATATGTAGCGCCTGGACATCTGAAGTTATCTTGGCCCAACCTCAAAGGTGAGCCCAAAACGCACGTACACATGTCTGGCCCGGCCAACGTGTGTGAGTGGACGACGTTCTGGGGTAGCGAGGCGGCTTATCACAAAGGTGACTTCTTTAAAGGTGACCAGAAACTGCACATTACCAAGTGCTGGTTGGAACTTGAGGAAGTTATACCAACTGTGATTTACATAGTACACGACGAGGGTTGTCGCCCGGAGTCGCGAAGGCAGAAAAGAATGAGGAGCCTCAGTTGTTCAACAGCTGACGAACGGGCTCCCAAAGACTTCTGTATCCCTACAGCGCTAGAAGGGAGACTATCACAGTTGATGAATCAACGACAACGTACGACGGGAGCGGGAGCTGAGAACTCCACACGCGATGGCGTGAACTTATGATGGTGTGGTAACCTAGGTAGCCCGGAAGTACGGTAACAAGCGCTAGACAGTGAGAACCTGTCCGCTCGACGTGAGGAGTCGAGTGTGACAACGTGTAAAAACGTTGGTGGTCTATTGCGAAGACCAGGTCACAAGCCCGAAAAGCGCGC